>Ga0208545_1000356_pt1 | contig 21382 bp, 21 predicted proteins | sample DEB08_DNA_12_FD_185498 | JGI IMG/M metagenome (GOLD analysis project Ga0208545, IMG submission 185498) | Aqueous microbial communities from the Delaware River and Bay under freshwater to marine salinity gradient to study organic matter... | ecosystem: Environmental > Aquatic > Marine > Coastal ... | reverse complement strand
TTATTTCCTAATAAATATTGAGTATCAGTGTAATATTGACTGTCTATTTTAGTACTGGAATTCAACGGACATACTCCTGAAACTGCTCCTTTATCTGAAGTCTGTAATATCGCACTTGTAAGACCGTTTAATAGAGCATACTCGGTATTACCCACACTGCCGTCACCGATTACAAGAGCGTTTAATCTATTTGATGAGTCTATTACCTCTTGTTTCCCATCAATTTTAGTTTTCATTGTAGTTGTCAAACCTGATAAATATAATACGTCTTCTGAATCTATCTGTAAATCATCAATTTTATAAATGTGTCCGTCTGTTAAATTACAATCTCCTGAAACTTTTAATTCAGTATCGTTGATTCTCATCCACTCTGTTAAATTTCCATTAAAAATACTGTCAGAAGCTCCAATCTTGAAATTTGTTTCATCAAATCTTGTAACGCAATTATAGGCATTTGTCCTAAAAATAACCCCAGATTCAGCATTTGTACCTCCGGCGTTGTTTAAATACAGCAAATCTTTGATACCATTGTGATCTATTCTTGACGCTATCGCTGTACCAAACGTTTCTAATCCAATTTCTGCATCGCCCGCTAATGACGGACCTACTGACAGTTTACTTAACCCTGTAATAGTATTATCTAAATTTATTGTATTAACATTTACACCTGTCCCATAACTCAGGTTTGAACCAGATGTTGGTTTCAAACTTTCCCGTAAATTAGCTCCGGATATTATTTTTAGAAAATCAAGACTATCTTGAACAAGAATTTTATCACCAGTACTTATACTTGTTGTCACAGCTGTATTTTGGTCAAAATTAACATCGATAATTGTCGTATGGGCTGTGTCATCGTGTGTTAGTTTGATAGCCTCACCTTCTAATAACGACGGAATACCCCCTGAGAAGTTGTAAGCGTGTAATGTTTTTGTGCTTGGATTGTAATATAAATCGTCTGAATCTATGAGCAAATTCTGTTCACGCCTATCTGTTTCTTTCAAAAAAGGTACCGAACAATTGACATTTATTTGTTTTGTTTTATTTGCTGTAATTTTAATATCATTCGAAAACAATGTATTCATTTATAATATATAAATATTTTAGAATTCTTAATATAAATTCTAAAATTCTAAAATTCTAAAATTCTAAAATTCTAAAATTCTAAAATTCTAAAATATATTTTTATAAATTATAATTTTTATAAAATAATAAATTCTAAAATAAATAATTTTTAAAATTATTTTATAAAAATCTAAAATAATTTATTAGATTATAAAAAATCATAATGTAAAAATTACGAATATCGTAATTATAACATGATTTAACACTGTTATTATAATATAAAAATATTTTTATATTATGATTTCGCACTGTATTCATACTTTATATTATGATTTTTATAATATAATAGATTACTATTTTCATAATCTATTACATTTTGTTATTTATAATTCTAGAATATTTAAAATAATTTAAATCTTTTTAAAATAATATTGTCTTAACATAAATATAGAATATGAGTAAAAAATTATTAAAAAAGCTTCATACATTTATCACAGAAGAGAAACCAGTCGAAAAAATTCTTCTCGAATTTATAACAACTTTAGCAATGAGTAACGACCCAGCTAACCGTACAATTGCCACGAGGTACAGTCAATTTAAAAAACACGTCCGTGAACTACACCCAACTTATACTGAGTCTTTCCTACGAACAATAGCACCTCCTAGGGAGCTTACACTTTCAGTGATTGAACAGAACAAAATTCGCCGCAATGACAAGAAACTAGTACAGTTTGATCAAGACGTAGTCGATACATTATACTCTTGGAAAAATGATGCAAGCCCATTTAAGAGAATGGCATTTCTCCAGTTTGTTTCAGGTAGACGAGTAGCCGAAATATATGACAACGAACTTGGTACAAATCCAAAAGGTAAAACAAAATCTGTTAAAATGAAACTAGACAAGAAAACTGGTACTGATCAGAACAGATTCTTTACTTTTGATTTAATTGACTCGGCTCCTATCGATAATAAACAATGGAAAAAATTATTAACCAGTACTCGAAGAACGTTAGTTGGTGTTGACAAAGGGGTATATAATCAACGTTTAAACAGAATTCTTAAGAGAGACTTGCGTAGTGATATAACCTCCCACGATTTACGCAGCATGTACGGCATATTTAGGTTTACAAAAGAGAATTCTGATAATCAAAATCTAGTGGGATTCTTGAGCAAAATTCTAAATCACGCAGAATCTTCAGATTCGGGTATAGCATATTCGAATTTCTCATTTGTTGAAAAATAAAAATTAAATCAAAATATTTTTTATAAATAATAAAAAATATTTTCTAATACCAAAAAAATGACAGCAGACATACAAACCATTACCCTGATTACTGTGATAGCTAATTTAATAGTAACCCCAGTCCTACAATATATGCTTAGCTCAAAATGCGATAAAATTACCTGCTGTTGTGGGCTTTTAGACATTCACAGAGTGGTAACAGCAGAACCTGAAAATATAGTATAAATTTTAATATTGCCGTATAACAAATGCAAATGAATAATATGTTTGATAATAATGTTTACCCAATCTCAGACGAATACAACTTAATATCTGATGATGAAGTTTTGCCGGAAATAATTGAAGACCAAGTGCCTGAAGAACCAATCTTAAGTGTCACAGACGATATTTTTACAGAACAAATTAAAGAAGATGAACAAATATCTCGTAATTTTAGTGACGATACTTTTAATATCAAGTTTGCTAATTTTGCCAATGAGGTATATAAAGACAGAGCATCAAGAAATAATTTTTTATTAAATTATAAATATATAGATAATTTTTCAAATAAAAATTTATCAACTTATGTAGATGAACCAGATAAAAATATTGTTATAGCAATTAGAGGTACTGTAGCCACTGATTATAATGATATAATTTCTGATATTGGAATTGTGAGTGGTGATAATGAAATACTACTGCAAAGAATTTCTGAATACAAAAAAATTATAGATAAAACAATTGAAAAATATCCTAATTATAACGTTGTATTAACAGGTCACAGTCTTGGAGGATACCTAGTCGAAGAATTAGTTAAACACTATGATAAATTTCAGGGAATAGTGTTCAATCCAGCCACATCTTTATCCAAACTAAATGTAGATGATCCAAGTTCTAACATAATTGGTTATAGAACAACAGGTGACCCTGTGAGTATGGGATATTCGGCTGTACCTATGAAAACTATCAGAAGTAAGTTTATTGTTGATAAACATAGTATTTTAAATTTCTTAGATAGAAATAAAAGCAATATATTTGATTAAATTATTAAAAAAAAAATAAATAAAATATTTTTTTATTTTATTTATATAAACAAACTATGTCAATACAAACTAATAAATCTGATTCAGAAATGAGTTATAGTTCCACCAATATTCCAGCTTGCCTAAAAGTGGGAACCGCCTCTATCAGGAGGGGAATTGCTGCTAAAAAGTCTTTAGCTAGATATTCCAGTGAAAATTCTGGAACTTTTACTCAAACAAATAATGTAGTTAGATTTCCAATTTCATCAACTGGGCTTTTAAGTCTCTCAGAAGCAAAATTTAGCTTCGACCTTACGAACACAGGCACAACCGACGCTGTGAAACTCGATTGTAGTGCCGCTTGCGTTGTAAGGCAGCTTCGTGTCATTGGTATGGACGGAACTGAGCTTGAGCGAATTAATAATTATAATTTACTAGACAATATTCAAGGTCAGTATCTAGGTGATATGGACACTGATAATATAATGGGTGGCGGACCAGCTAGACAATCAAAATTTCCATCTTTTCCAACACGTACACAAGCAGCAGCTGCTGATAAGGGTACAATTGTTGACCCTGTTTCAGGATTGACTGTGGCTTGTACTGTTACGGGAGCACAATCGATAATGGAAATTTCTTCGTCTGGAAGCAGTGTTCCTTATAGGCACGAAGAATCAGATGAGCTTAATATAGGTGTCGCCAGACACTATGAAGTTGGGCTACGAAGCTCCGGATGGTTTAACACTAGCCATAAGCGGCTTTTACCAGGGTCAACCCCGTTCATTCTGGAGTTAACTTTAGCGGATGCCAATTCTTGTTTAGTTAGGACAGGCGGTAACACAGATGCTGATTTATCTTACAGTGTAACTAATCCGTTTATCACTGTGCCTGTTGTGTCAATTCAAGATGTACAGTGTCTTCAGCATATGGAACAAAAAATGGCACAAGGACTCTCGTGGAGCGCTCATACGTATAAACATCACGTAAACACTATTGCCGATGGTACAGGTCAGCTTACGTCTGTCCAAATTAACGACCGTTCATATGATTTAACAGCGATGTTATCTGTGATTAGACCTACCGGTGATTTACAAGATGTTACAAAATATTCACTCGGTAAATACAGTATTCAAGGGGTCACTTCAGCACAATGGGAACTTGGAAATACTCAGTACCCACCACAGGCTATTGCGGTCCAAACAGGTGGTGCTGCTAAAACCGCAGCTAATGTGAGGGTTATTAGCAGTGCTAATACCGGCTTTAATGTTTCACGACTATTTTCCGAAGTCAAAATGGTTCTGTCTAGGATGGGGCAACCTCACGTTAATGTCAATGCTGAAAATTTTGGGCAGTCAGAGCTTAATAACTCAACTGGGTTTCTGGCAATCGACCTCGCGAGCTATACAGATTCCAGCACAAACAGTGGAATAGACACAAAAAGTGTGTCTCAAAATGTTTCTCTACAGTTAGGTACCACCGCCGCTCTAGGAGGAGCCCAGCAAATCGACACATATTGCCTTGTCGGAATCGAATTTTCTAGAATGCCGGATGGAAGAATTATGAGTGTTTATTAAAATAATAAAAAATTATCTTGTAAATAAATAAATGGATATTAACGAATTAGAAATGTATAATCAAGACCCGTATGAGATTGATGAGGATAATCGAGAAATGGATTATTCGTTTGAGGATATTTGTTCAAGTTTTGATTGCTTAGAACTACAATTTGTAGACTCGAATTTGAAACAAACTGTCAAAAATTTATTTAGATATTTTAAAAAAAGAAGCATACCTATTGGATATGATGGTTGTAAAACTTTAGCTTCAGAATATTTCAAAGCAGTTGAAATTGATGCTAAAGAATAAATTATAAATTTCTAGTAGTATAATAAAAGCAAATGAAAATAATCAAGAATGAGCTAAGTGAGATACCATTAATTGAAACTAACGTAGACTCAGATAAAGAGCTCGCATTCATACCAAAGTATCCACTTCCAAAAAGAGCATCGATTTATTTAAGTGGAGCACCTGGTTCGGGAAAGAGCAGTCTTTGGTACGCTTTGTTACTTAGCAAACCTACAAAGAAAAATAAGACAAATAAAAAATACTATAATAAATATTTTGACCATATCGAAGTAATAAGTAATAGCTTGTCCACGGTACCTTTAGATAAATTCAAGCTTCCAGAAGAACAAACTCACGGAAAATATTCAGATGAGCTTTTATTAAATATCATAGAAAAAATTAGGCTCGGAATAAATTTGAACGCACTAGTTGTACTAGATGACTGTATCAGAGACTTGACCAAATCTAAAGTTCTTTGTTCGTTATTACAAAATAGAAGACACTTAACACAAAATCCGGCTGAAAAAGGATGCGCAAATCTGTCAATATGGATTACTGGACAAAAATTTAATCTGCTGCCTCTGGTTTTACGAACAAGTATTTCCCACTGTGCTATATGGAAAAGTACCAATTCTCAAGAACAAAAAGCGATAAAAAGTGAACTAATGAGCGACTTAGATAATGATACGGCTGACGAAGTACTTAATTTATGCTGGAAAAGAAATTATGGATTTATATTCATAAACGTAAATGCTCAAAGAGGTGATAGATATTTTTCTAATTTTGATAAAATTGAAATGTAATTATATAAATTTGTAAAATTATATAATTAAAAATGTTTTTTAGAATTCTATTTTATATTTTTTCAAAAATTTTAAAAAAAATAGAAATAAGAAATATTTTAAAAGTACAAGCACTTTTAAAATCTTGCTTTATATAAAAATGACTTATGTTTTCAAAAATAATTATATCATATATGTTAGAAGTAACGAAGTTACTCAGATATCCGAAGGTTTCAATACTAATATGAAAGTATCCCTTGATACAAACAGTATCACAGTGAACGACAATCAACAGTTTCGTTTATCTCTTCATTCAGCAAATATACCCAATAACATTTATAATGTTTCAAAATCTACACTAAATAATTTCATTATAGTAAATGGTACGCAATATCTTATTCCAGCTGGTTTTTATAGTATTTACACATTAATAGACTATTTAAATGACCTTTTATTAGGTTTATCTTTTGAATTTATCGATACTCAATCCGTAGTAAAAATAACGAACACCTCTGTCTCTACAATTACGCTAAATTTTGCATCAGATTTGCCCAACAGTAAAGGCTTTTGTAAACTAATCGGATTTACAGAAGTAGATAGGAATATTGCCCCAGCTGGTTCAACTACAGGAACACTTACAGTTAATATGACATCGGTTAAGACAATTTATGTGTATTCAAGTCTATCAGTTACCAATGCCGTTACAACTCAAAGTAATAATTTTCAAAATATTATAGCCACAGTACCAATAACTGGAGCTCCTCGTGATATAATATTTTTTAGAGAAGATAGTAAAAATTTCACAAATATTTTAAATGATACAAAAATAAATAATTTTACCATAGAATTACGGGATCAGCAATCACGGTTAATACAGCTGAATGATTCTAACTTTGATTTAACTTTTTTATTAGAAATATTTGAAAAAGACGTAATTGTGACAGAAAATAGACGGGCTATTGAACAAGACGTACCGCAATCCACGGGTACTCTCCCATCATTACCAATTGATATTGATACACAATTTACACTCGATGATATGTTAGAATCGGCTAATGATGTTCAACAACCTGTTCAACAACCTGTTAATCCAACACCAGTTAATCCAACACCTGTTCAACAACCTGTTCAACAAATACCTGTTCAACAACCTGTTCAACAACCTGTTCAACAATTACCACCGGTTAATAGACCCCATTTTTCAGACCATAATTTAGCAGACGTATTGTTAAAAGCACAGGTACTTAAATTAAAAAATATCATTTAGATTATTAATCCGTCATTCTCGACCAGACTCATAATTCATCTTAATATATATACACAAGGACGAAATATGAGTCTGGTCGAAAATGTCGGATTAAACTCTAAAAGGATATCGTAAATTTATAGGAGAACCACTTATATCATCGTTTGTGTATATGTCACCGTATTGGTTGAATTTCAACTGCTCAGTACCATTTCCTTCAACAGATTTTACACCATCAACAAATAAATGGTACAGTGGTTTTGCTCCTCCCGGCAATCCAGCCATACTTTGTTGTTCAAAATAAACATTTTTACCAACTACGTTTTCTATATTCCTTAATGCGTGTAAAGATGCGATTGCTAGGGGAATATTACCATCGGTGGTATCAAGAATTGTTTCACTTTCAACATAACCTGGCGTGTTAGCATTGTTAAGTTCTGTATCGACTTGATTATATATAGCCCCGACTTGGCTGTTTGACCGACCTGTTTCGTATAATCCAGCTATCTGTTGCTTAAGTTCTGTCCGTCTATCTATGTTCAACGATAACGTATCTCTATTACTATTAGGATTTTCATCCGAAGACTCTTCTTCTTCATCATCTTCAAAATTTTCTTCAAAATCGTCTTGTTCATCTTCATCTTCCTTATATAAATTCCCAAAACTATTAAAGGTTTTATCAACTGTAGTATTACCTCCAGGTCTGATAATTGTTAGTATATATTCACCTTCATTTGTGGGAGAAACATTTAATTGTAGTTCATCATTTTTATTTAATACCATACTTTGAGACTCCGTTAAGAAAGCTATTGATGAGGCTAATGATCCTATATCCATTATTGTAAAAGATTCTTCCAATGTTTGGTTGATCAAATCAATATTCGATTCATTCTTTAACATTTTTATTTTTTCAATTTCTGAAGAAACAGAGTCTTTAATAATTATATACCTATCTCCAGCTCTTCTAAACTCAGGGACATTATCCGAGCGAAAATCACCAAGCTCAGTTTCGAAAATTCCCAACTGCTCTAGCCTAGCCTCAACTTTGTTTTGAATAGCACCGTCGTATTCACCTTGTCCATCTAATACTATTGTTCCAGGAAATGCTATCATATCGTATATTGTCTTCACAAAATATTCAGAAGCTGGCTGACCGGAAATTGTGGGAACACCAGTTTCATTTAAATTTGCTAATATATCTGTATTTGTTGAATTACCACCTAATTTTTTTAAGACATTAATATATCTTTCAACTTGTAGTTTTGTCAAAGTTAAAGTTTTGAGGTCACTGCTAAATTTATGAGTTACCATTTCTTTGAATTTGGTTTTATCAAATCTTGATAAACTAGAAATATTTAGTTTAGCAATTTTGTTGTTTATATCATCAGCGGTTGAAGTTACATCTGCCATAGAAATTCTTATATTCATTAATTTATCACTTTCGGACTCCGAAGGCTCTTCAGTCTCAGGTGGAGAAGCTTGAGGTGGTGAGTTCAGAATTTGATTAAAATATTCGAGAATTTCTCTCATTTCTGTTGAGCGTTCTTTAACTCTGTCTTTGTAAAACCCAGCTGTCATTTTTCGAAAAATATCGTCAATTTTATTAAAGGCTATCTCCATTTTTTGAAAAATTGGTTTTAATTTGTCAGAGTCATTTTTTACAGCCTCAGCTTCAATTCTGTTTGTTTTTATTGTCTTAACATAATCTTCAACTTTTGATAATTTCCTTTCTTGTTTCAACAGTTTTTCCAAGTCGGTAATTTTTGTATCAAGAATCAGATTGTCTTTAATAGCTTCAATAGCTACAATTAAATTTCCATTTGGTTCATTTCCGTTTTTAATCTCGGTTATCATAAGAGTCAAGTCATCTTTTGCGTTCTTAGTAGATGCTAATTTATCAGCTATAGACACATTATCGTCTTTAAGTATTGCAAGTAGGTTATCTCGAATCTCTTCAGCATCATTCAGTTCTGTAAATGCTTGTACTTCATCAAACATATTCTGTGACTGTCCATCTGTACTAACAGGACCATCAACTGGCTGTGGTGGTGGTTGTGGAGCAGCTGGTTGTTGAACCATTTTTTGGAGCTGTCTTATTCTTTCCTGTAATAATTCTGTGTTCGTTTGTAACGAAGCTTTATCACGGATATCAGAAAATCGACTATAGGATTGAGGTATAATTTGACCTTGTGAACGGGCGACATCTTTTAATCGTGTGAACTCAGTTGCTAAATTTTGCAGTTTTTCTACAGGAGCACTGGCCAATGGATTTTGTGGCTGTTTTTTAATCACCTCTTGTTTAATTACTTCTGGTTTAACAACCCGTGGCTTAACAATTTCTGGCTTAACAACCTTTACAGGAGTTTTGTCCTCAATGTGTACGTTTATAGTGACATTATTCTTCCCAGTTTTTTTTGGTCTAGGTTTATTTTGTATTCCCATCTTTAAATTTATTATAAGTCAACATTATAATAAATTTTGATATCTATTTTTAATTATACGGTTGTATTTTCAAAGTTATGAAATTATACGCATCGGCGTTTGTGACTGGTTGTATTGTAGAACCAGTTCCTGTTCTTTTCCAAATAGCCCATTGGATTCTCTCAGGAATCGATGAGACATCAAATTCTAGATAAGCATTGGGTCTTATTCTAAATTTAGCTTGAGTAAAATCAGTTTGGAAAGTAACTAATTTGTTATAGGCTGCTCCGTCAAAATTATTATCCGCGTATGTTTCAGTATCCATTGACTGATTAATGGGAATATTCGAAGTTACATATACTTCCATTATTCCTTGTAATTGATTTGAACTAGTAAGATTGACCAGTGCGTCTTGGACAGTTATTTTAGAAGGTCCAAGTGAGCGTAGACAAGATGGGAGATTTACACTAAAGCTATGATTAGTTACAAGTGTGTTTACAGCATTCCCTCGGTTAGAAAGTCGCAGGTAATAAGTTCCTTTAAATTCTTTACACATTTATATAAACACAATATTTTTAAAAAATATAAATTACAGAATTAAGAATTTTTTTTAAAAATATATAATAAATGAAATCAGAAAAATATATTTGTAAATGTAATTTTTGTATTGAAACTAGAAATCTGAGTATAGAATTTAATTCGTTTATCCCAAAAACTAAGCTTCAACATAGAATGAAAAATATTATTGAAAAAATAGAAAAAAGATATTTAAGAAAAAAAAATAATTCAAAAAAATGATAAACAATTCTGTTGCTGTTTTACAAATCGCCAAATATTTGTGTATTGAACTCAAGTATCTAATGTTTTACCTCGGAAAAACTGATAAATCTGGGATGGAATTAATTTGGGATGATATTAAAACATTTACCGATAGAATCAAGGTCAAATGTGATCCTAATCGGCTAGTAAATAATCATTTCCGCCACAGAAACGGGTATGCTTATAGCAGAGCTTTAAACTCAGTGAGACATTTATGCGACCGGCAACATTTCCTAGAATCAGTATTGGATTTAAGATATTATATAGCTGAAAATTATCCAATTGATTTATATAATTTACCTTTAGCAAGTTTTAATTAAAAAATATTATAATTTTAATTTTCTAGAAATTAAAATAATTTTTATATTTCAAATAATATTAAAATACGTGTTGCTCAATGGAGTCTTTTAGCTCATCACCGAAATTATATTCAGAATGATATGCCCAGATACAGTACGATTTAGGTACTTCAGTAACTGTTTTTCCTTTGTGAATACCAAATCTAAAAACAGCAACAGGTACACAATCAGCGCATATTCCTTGCTTGCCTTTTTTGGTTCTTTTATCTAGAACTGGATTATCGCAATATAAACACTGTTCTTTAGTAATTTTATGAAATAAGCTAATATCCACCTTTTTAACGCAGTCACAACCCACCTCAACATTTATTTGTGTGGGAATGTGTACAATAGTATAATCCTGGTGAATCGCATTAGTACAAGCACATAACGAACCATTTTTTTCATCACCATAATCGAACATCTGCTCAGACCTGCCCCAATCATCAGGGACAAATTTTGTCTTAGTTAAAGTCTCTAATACCCATACGAATTCGACTCGCATTGATTTTTTTATTGGATTTCTTATGATGTTGTCAACTCTCTTATAACGACCTTCGTTATCGTTATAATAAACCGCCTCTTTAATTAATTGGTCATTATCGATAATCTTTTCTGTTTTAACAACAGGATTATATTTCTGTCTTCGCTTTAATAAAATTTTTTCCTTATTATTATCATAATACTTTTTCGAAGCCATTTTAGCAGATTGTTTCTTGTCGTCCATTGTTTTTATATTATGATAATATTGTTTTAAACTATATTTGGGGAAAGACTTTTTAGTTAACGATTTTAAAATCTTTTCATAATGGTTTGTATTAATCCGTCATTTTCGACCAGACCCATAATTCATCTTAATATATATAGCTAAGGACGAAATATGAGTCTGGTCTGTTTTACACACTGTTTTCGTGTATAATATTATTTTAAAAACACCTAATCGTAAAACTATCAGTAATTATCTAGAATTATACTTAAACACATATTAAATCACCAACTGTTTGAAAATCCTGAGAGGTTAAAACCCTACAAACTTTACGATAATTCGCTATATCCTCGTCAAAATAAGTATTTCTATCTATCCCTATTGATGATATAATCGCTAACACATTACCTTCCAGAGTGTATTTATTTCCATTGTGGTCACCAGTTCTACCTATTGTAACACCAAAAACACCTTTGATTCTAGTATTGAACCTTTGTAGTATCTTTTGTTTATACTTAGTTACCTCTTTCTTCTTCTGTCTAATCTCACCTTCAGTTAATCCTTCTTCGTCAAATTCGAAATAAACATTTTCGAAATCATCCTTATCTAGTTTACCATACATAGTGGATATTATTCTGTTTTTATCTTTCGAATATGCTAGCATATTGTTATAGGGTAATCCGTCTATTTCTTGTGGTTCGATACTCATTTCAAACCCACATACTATTAAACTTTCTTTCGCACAAAATATTTTACTATATTTATTTTTATCGTGTAACATTTCAATTTTATCTAGCTGTTCTTTTTCACAAACTTTTATTTTAATGAACTCTGTCTGTTTTTCTTTTTCTAGACACATCAATGAGATATTTTTATATGGTTGCTGGTTATCTTCGTAATCAATCCATCTTTCAACTTTTATACAATCTTTGGTATTTATATCAGAGTCTAGTTTTGTGCCATATGTTTTGTGTAGCATTTTCCTTCTTAACTTAATTTTGTCTTCAGATGTTTTTCGCATTTTATTGTTTATCTTATCGTATTCGTCATCATTAATAACAGAACATTTGATTACTTTTTCTATATCGTTGTGTTTTCGTGTAACACTTATCTTGCTTGTTATATTTTTAATTTCCTTACATTTAGCTTTAGTCTCGTCCGATGTTTTGATTTCTTGTTCATTGTCATCCTTACAGTCAAACCCGTGTGCTTCTAGAATTCCTTGTAATTTTCTTTTAAAGAAAACTTTGCTTAAGTTATTTTGTTTTACCCTATCAACTACCAAGTCAAAATAACTATCTTCTGTCAGTACACCGTTACAATAATCTTTATCTAGTGATTTGTAAAGGTTATTGGCACGTGAAACATCTTCTGATGTAAGTCCTAACATCGAATCGATATTTATATTAGTATTTAAAACCTCTATGATATCTTCCCTTCTCAAAGGTATGTTGTTAACGTTACTCTGACAAATATAAATATCAATTGTATCTGATTTAGTATTTCTTACTCGTAGCAATTGCTGTGCTGACATTTCGGCATTTGCGGAAAGATTACTATAAAATCCTATTGTTTTGTCGAATTCATCGTTACAGGAAATTCCGGCACAAATAGTTGGAGTACATACAACAATATCATATTCAATCCAAGTGTTACTAGCTGGTATCATTTCTGAATCTCTATCAATTAGTAAAACTTTATATTCGTCTCCAAAATAATCGTAAACTTTTTGTGCTAATTTCTGGCTATTTGTTGGTATGAATATCTTTTTATAATGGGGCAGAAATTTATCTTTCAAGTCAAGCAAAAATTGTGCTTGATTCTTTGGTGTAACGCTGTCGTTAAACTTTATTTTCTTATGCGAAAATGGTTTATATTGATTTTCAACGATGTGATATGTCTTGTTAAAACTTTTAATGTATTCGATTGAACCTTTATCTAATAAAGCATCGCATACAATCATATTTTTACTATTATCAATTAACTGACCGAGACATTTTGTAATATTCGTTTTTTCCTTACAGAAATTAACCATATGATCAAGCGTATAAACAATTTCGTCCAATATAATAAGATCATATTTCCTACGTATTCTTGGCAGTGAATCAATTTGAATAATGACCCTTGGTTTGTATATTTCGCCTTTCAAATCAGAATAGGTTTCAAATCCATATGGTCTAAATTGATTATCAATTTCTTCGGCTAAGGATACCCTGAAGGTAACATATAGAATACTCTTATATTTATCCATTAAACTTTTTAAATTTTGAGTCTTGTGGGTCATCATATTAGACCTTAAAAATACTGTATGGGCTTTTAATAATCTGTCCATATACGAACCTACATTGTTAGTGTTAATAATCTCTGATGGATTAATATTATCTAGTTTTATTGGTGGAGTAATGTACGGTTCTTTTAAAACTTCACAGCAATGTTTATCGTGCGGAAATATATTAGACGAAATTAGCCACCTAGCGTATTTATTGTCTTGTTTACACAGTTCTCCATAAGTTAAACCATTCAGGTATGCTTTGGAACCATTTGTTTTTTGACTATAAATCATCGAAGCACTTTTACAATCTAAATCCAGAATATCATTATCAATTTCGATTTGTTCCGTTGGAATATTTCCAATTTTTATATGCTTACAGCCGCACTCTTTAGCACACTCTTTTCGGTGACAAGAAAACAATAAGTCACCGTTTTCCTTATACATTACATAACCACCCCTTCCGGTATGTAGATAGCTTGGGTTAAGTGGACAATCATAGTCGTTAATTTTCGTTAGATTTAAAAAAGGTTTCCCTAAGCTCCAATCTCCAATCTCAAGTGACTGGTCTAAATCATTCTCGATTAACCAATTCTGTACAATATCATAAATTACCTCTGTTTGTTCATCATCAATAAAAATTGGTTTTACTTTACTTTCAGTTACTTTCATAGGTTCTTTGTAATTAATACTTTTCCAATACATCAATCTTTGTTTAGTTCTTTTAATGCTTAGATATCTTGTTAGGTTCCCCTCGTACTCAAATGGTTTAATATCTAGATTACAATCAACAATATACTCAGGTATATATGTTCCACTGTTTTCATTTTTACAACTTCCATATAGTAACCAAGCATTTGAAAATCCAGCTTGATAATCATACTCGTCATATTTCTGGTTCATATATTTTGATAAAATTCGATTATCTGACTTGTTCATAAAAATTTTTGGAAATTGAAGATGGAATCCGTGTTTATTCCAATATATTTCATTATTTTTTTCATCTTGTTTGATGTAAGGTGGTTTTTTTAGAACAATACATTCTAGGTCGGCGTCGTCTATATGCGTAGTTGAATTTTCTCGCATAAAATTAAATACGTCTTTGATGTATTTTAAAATATCTTGTTCCTCAAATAATGGATATGGTGCTGTGTCTTTTTTTACCAGTATTTTGTGGTCAACGTCCGACCTCATCATACTTTGAAAGTCATCTATTTTTTCAGCTAAATGAAACATTTGTCCGTTTTTGACAGCACAATCGTATTCATCTAAAAATAAATGATTTGTAATATTATATTTACCACCTTGTAAATTAACATAGTTATAGTTATCTTTGCTGTATGTTTGATATTCATCAAAATTTAAAGTCATTATCTTTTGTAAACTGTCAACATTATATTTTGAATTACTAAATTCCATCTGTTTATTTATTCCTAGCAATATTTTAAATATCTTTTAAAATTTTTATTCAATTTTTTAAATAAAAATCTATAACAATATATTGTTTTCCTCTACGTATTTTTCTAAAGCTTTTAACCTCAGAGTTCTTTTTCTTCTCGATTCAATAGCACCTGCTAATCTCTTTTCTTTATTACCAGGTTTAGCAAGCCATCTGCGTTTTGATTCTGCTGGCGTTACTTTGTCCTCTTCGGCTTTGCGAGGTCGTCCTCTACCCCTTTTGATAATTTGTTCTGGTTCTTTAATTGGTTGACACATCTCTTTGTATAATACAAAGATAATATTTTTTTAAATTGTTTTATTATTATCTTGTTAATAATAAAAAACACAATGGATATTTTTTATGAAAAACTTGTTACTTTTGAAACAAAACAAAATATTAGATGGAATGACTGGATATCAGAAAACAAAGAATACATACCATATGAACAATTTCTGTTTTTATATTGTGATGAAGATTTTGATATAGATGACCCGAGATACGAAAATAAGGTGATTGTCGCTGACGAAAACAAAGATATATGTGATTACCTTTAATTTGAAAGTATTATTTGTTAAAATTAATCGAAAAGGTTTTTACCATTTACTTTTGGTAATTGTTTAAGATTCCGTTTATTCTCTAAAACGGATTTATTTCGATACCCAGGTAACTTATATACCCCAGCTAATGCTTTAGCAGCATCTCCACCTAGTTTATCGATTTGTTCGTTTGTCAGAATTAACGGCTTTGTAATACCAGCATAAAACCCAGATTTAATACCGGCTTTATAACAATAGTTAGGTGTACCGTATGAACGACCAGCTGGGGGTTTTTTCTTACCACAATATGGCTTTTGCGTTGATGAACTCATTTAATATAAGTAATTTTTAAAATATTTTAAAATATTTTAAAGTCGTGAACCAAGATTATATTTTAATATAACTTTGTTTTAACATATTAATAATAGTACTTCTAAACACAGAACATATAGGACACTTGTTTTCTAGATTATAAATAGCAATACTACAATCTACACATAAACACTGATGACCACATTGAGCAGCAATCACGGGTTCGTTCACAGTACAAACACAGCAAATGGGTGTTGCTTCAATATCATTATCACTTGGTTGAGATTGTTGGACATTTTTTACTGTCTTTCTTGTTCTACTTGTTCTACTTGTTCTACTTGTTCTATTCCCACGATGAAGTGAACTACACGACGAAGTTTTTTTTATATGTTCGTATAATGAATTTTTAGTAAAACCAGAAATCCCGCAATATCTACATTTGTAGTGGTTAGATGTCATATCTGGTTTTTTCTTTCAAAAGATAACCGACATTTTCAATTTTATTTTCAAAAGTCATTTTAATTCTGTACTTGTCATTAAAATGACTTTTGAAAATAAAATTAAAATTTTAAAATATTTTTTTTGAAAATAATTGAAAATGTCAGCCATAAACAATCAAAAAGATATGTATAACACATTAACAAGCAATTTAAAGAAATTGACAAGTTACAATTGTGATTTAGAAATACATATTCAAGAAATGAATTGTTTATTAGAAGTTTTAACTGACACACAACTTAAAATTGTAGAGATAGAACTTCAAACCTTTTTGTGTAAACTGAAAGTTTCAAAAGATGAGCAAGCTTTAACAATATATATGTTAAATGGAAATCCAATTTGTTATACGAGAAGGTTGAAGCAATTTAAACGCCATATGATTGAGTATCTCGATTGTTTTTCGGATTTAGAAATTTTCAACGTTGATGATTATCCAGAATATCGAGATGTTGTTCCTTCTTGGTCTTTTACACACAAAATAAAAGAAACCGGTGGCGAGGAGTACTACAGACAGTTTTGTAAAAAACAACAAACGTTCTATAATTTTTTTTGTGAGGAAGAAGCAATTAAATTTATGTCAACCAATGAATGGAAAAATCGACATTTCCTTGTGTAAAAAACTTTTTTATTTAAAATATTTTAAAATATTTTAAAACACAATACAATTAATAAAACATTTAATAAAAAAAGTTTGGCGTACAAGAAATATTTTATTAATTTAATTAAAAAAATAATATATTTACCTAATACAAATGAGTTCACCAAACATAGAACAAAAATCAAAGGAGCATCTGGTTGACAAAACAGATAAAGATACTGATATTGAAACAGAAAACAATGATTACGATTCCGAATCAACCCTGGAAGATGAAGAAATTCAAGAAGAAACTAAATTAGTAGCAATTCCTGAAGAAATTACGGTAGACGAACCAGTTGTAAAAGCTAAGCGTAAATATAATCGAAAACCACCGAAAAAAACATTAACCACATCTGATCCAAACATACAGGTAGAAATTAAAACAAAAAGGAGGGGACCTGCAAAACGTATAATCACCATATATAAAGAAGACATTGAACCTGACCCTGTTGTTATTCGTGAGAAAATTAAACGAAAAGCAGGTCGTCCACGGGCTCAGAAAAGTATCGAGGTTATTAAGGAAGATGAAGATGAAATGGTTCTGGTACCTAAACCTCACCCGCAGAAAGAACTAACTCAGAAACAGTTAAAAGAACTTGAATTACACACTAAGCTTGCAGAGCTACAACTAGTCTCTGGAAATGATAAACTAAAATTAAATAAGAAAGGTCAGATTGATAAACGTATGGTGAAAACTAGGACAGCTAAACAACTACAAGCTACAAAAAATCTAATTGAATTGAACAAAGCTAGACGTGAAGCTAAAAAGCAAAAGGATAAGAAAGAGATACTAGACGAGCAAAAAAATGTTGTTCATCATATCATTAATAGCCTTAATCAAACCCAAGTCGTTGATAATAAAGCCGCAGAAAAGGAACAACAAATTAAGGCTCAAAAATTAGTAGAGAAAAAACAAGCACTGTCTGTATTTGATTAATCCACAAATTATTTACATATAAAATCAATGTATAAATAAGGGGGAACCATATTTCGTCTCTGCACTATATAATAAGATTAGAATCTGGTCCCCGTGTATAATTCTAGATGATTACTGATAGTTGTATGGTTAAGTGTTTTTAAAATAATATTATACACGAAATCAGTGTGTAAAACAGACCAGACTCATATTTCGTCCTTAGCTATATATATTAAGATGAATTATGGGTCTGGTCGAAAATGTCGGAATAATAATTGTAAAATAAATTTTATATATTTTTAATATAAAATTCTTTAAAGATTTAATTGATTTAACACCAAAGCCATCTTCAATTCCAGCTCATAAATTTTATCAACAAGGTCTTTGTTTTTTTGTTTTAAAACATCAGTTTCTAATTTAAGTTCTTGAATTGCTTTTGTGTTGTATGGAATTATACCGTTGTAATTTACACTTTTGTAAGCAAATTCTGATTCATCTGTAAATACCAAATGTTTTAACTCAGGTATTGCCTCTAACTCCTGAGCAATGAAACCTGAATCAAAAATTGTAGTTTGGTTGTATTTACTTTCAGGTTCGTTTGATAAGATTTTTGTATAAGTTTCTGGAGACATTTTCATTACAGTTTCTAACGCATTTTCTATATTTTTTTCATTATATTTCATTCGGTCATCTGAAGTAAAAGTTCCTCCACTTTTAAAAGTAGCATAACCACTAGACCTAGCAATTTCCAAAACATCTTGATTGGTTGTTGTCCCACCTCTTCTAATGATATGGAAATTTCCAGTACTAGCAAAATACGAAAAACCAAAGCCTAATCCGCACGTACTCCATTTTGGGTTAGTTGTTCCATCGTCTCCAGTCCATAAAAAAGGAATAGAATCAGAATTACCAGGTGTAATCCCGACAAATACATTACCAGCTCTGCCTAATCTAATGGCATTACTTTCAACAGCACCTGTTCCTAAAATATCTAAGGTTACATCTGGGCTTGTAATCCCAATTCCAACTTTTCCATTAGTATTTATTTGCATTTTTGGAACTTCGGGTGTTGTAGTACCCGCATAAAACCTCAAATCAGATGTTCCGCTTGATTGATAATTTATATACATACCATCATTATATAGAGAGCTATTATTTTGTAAAACTCGGGCATTTAGATAGGGATTAGTACCTTCATCAGTGCCGACGTTAAACAGAACTTTATGAGTATTTAACTTAAATGAATCTTCACTTTTAACAGCACCAGTTACATTTAATGTACCCGTTAATGTTGAGTTAGTAGCATTCATAGTTGTAAAATAGCCTGCAGTTGAGGTTATTGCATTGAGCCCAGTTATATTTTTATCTTTACTCAAAGTCATTAATGTTACAATTGATGGTCCATTATTTGTTTTGAAAACATGATCGTTACCACCAGAACCTCCATCGAACCCAGCCATATAAACAATGTCATCTTGCGCTTTTATAGATAAATCACCTGATCCAACAATTTCAACCATATTGCTTATTGTCGTATTTAAATCTAATTTACTAGTTACCGCATTATAAGTTATATTTGTTCCTCCTAACGTACTAACAGCTACATTTTCTACATTACTTAAACCAATATTAGATTTACTTAAGTCTACACCATTAATTTTGTATGTATCACCTGTTCTTAAATTGATATTCCCATCAACATCAAGAGCGACTTTTAAATCTAATTTAGTACTGTTTAACGTTGCTCTTTGAACTCCATCACTTTTAAATACAATATTAGTAGTATTACCCACAACTCCTGATGATAAAGTTAAATCATTTGAACTTGCTGATGCTACACTCTCTATACTTGTTAGAGTTGTATTCATATTAATTGTGTCGGGAGTTGTAGCTACGTTTAAACTTAAATTATTTCCTAATAAATATTGAGTATCAGTGTAATATTGACTGTCTATTTTAGTACTGGAATTCAACGGACATACTCCTGAAACTGCTCCTTTATCTGAAGTCTGTAATATCGCACTTGTAAGCCCGTTTAATAGAGCATACTCGGTATTACTTACAGTACCATCGCCGATTACAATAGCGTTTAATCTATTTGATGAGTCAATTACCTCTTGTTTCCCATCTATTTTAGTTTTCAATGTAGTTGTCACACCTGATAGGTATAGTATGTCTTCAGAGTCAATTTGTAAATCATCAATTTTATATATGTGACCGTCAGTTAAATTACAATCTCCTGACACTTTTAATTCAGTATCGTTGATTCTCATCCATTCAGTTAAATTTCCATTAAATATACTGTCAGAAGCTCCAATCTTGAAATTTGTTTCATCAAATCTTGTAACGCAATTATAGGCATTTGTCCTAAAAATAACACCAGATTCTGCTCCAACACCCCCAGCGTTGTTTAAATACAGCAAATCTTTGATACCATTGTGATCTATTCTTGACGCTATCGCTGTACCAAACGTTTCTAATCCAACTTGTGTATCGCCCGCTAATGATTGACCTATTGACAGTTTACTTAAGCCTGTAATAGTATTATCTAAATTTATTGTATTGACATTCACACCTGTTCCATAACTCAGGTTTGAACCAGATGTTGGTTTCAAACTTTCCCGTAAATTAGCTCCGGATATTGTTTTTAGAAAATCAAGACTATCTTGAACAAGAATTTTATCACCAGAGCTTATACTTGTAGTGACTGCCGTGCTTTGGTCAAAATTAACATCAATTGTTGTAGTGTGAGCTGTTTCGTCGGTCGTTAATTTTATAGCCTCTCCTTCAATAAGGTTAGAATGAGCTCCACTAAAATTATCAGCGTGGAGAGTTTTTGTTGAGGGATTGTAGTAGAATTCGTCTGGAATATCTATGAGCAAATTCTGTTCACGCCTATCTGTTTCTTTCAGAAAAGGTACGGGACAATTAACATTTATTTGTTTTGTTTTATTTGCTGTAATTTTAATATCATTCGAAAACAATGTATTCATTTATAATATATAAATATTTTAGAATTCTTAATATAAATTCTAAAATTCTAAAAATTTTTAAAATAATTTTCAAAATAATAAATTTTTGAAATATTTTTAAATTGTAAATAACAAAATGTAATAGATTATGAAAATAGTAATCTAAATATTATAAAAATCATAATATAGAATATGATTTGACACGACAATCATAATATAAAAATATTTTTATATTATGATTTCGCACTGTATTCATACTTTATATTATGATTTTTATAATATAATAGATTACTATTTTCATAATCTATTACATTTTGTTATTTATAATTCTAGAATAT
>Ga0208545_1000353_pt1 | contig 21498 bp, 21 predicted proteins | sample DEB08_DNA_12_FD_185498 | JGI IMG/M metagenome (GOLD analysis project Ga0208545, IMG submission 185498) | Aqueous microbial communities from the Delaware River and Bay under freshwater to marine salinity gradient to study organic matter... | ecosystem: Environmental > Aquatic > Marine > Coastal ... | reverse complement strand
TAAATAAAGTGATTGGTACTAAATATATTTACGAAGAATCCAATGAGAGTTTTGAAGAAATTAATAAGATTTTTAATGCTGCGGTTCAGTCACACCTTTTAGCTGCAATATAATTTTTTCTATTTGCTCCCAAACATTAGATTTTATAATCCCCTTGTTGATCAAGTCCAATCGCAACATCTGATCACTCAATTGCATAAATTCTGATGCCTTGCTGTGCCTAATAAGGTTTAAGTACTGGCTAATTTTTGACGACCACACTCCACTTTTAATCAAAGCAGATTTTTTATTAGTAGCTTGAGAAGATTCTAAGCATGAATTAATTATTTTAGCGATCATCCAAATCAATGGCGCTGAATTTTGACTATCATGCTCTTTTAAAAACTTGATAGTCTGTAAAACTTTTTCAAATTTTCTATCAATAATTACATCTTCTAGTTCAAAAGCACTGAGACCAGAATGAAATACTATGTTATTTGTTTCGGTCTCATCTATGTCTTGATCAGAACTAAAAAGCAATTTCAGCAATCGCACCTCATTCATTTGTCCCAATAGATTACCCTCATTATTTTGAAAAATAGATCCACCAAACATGGGGAGAAGGGATTTTGGCAAGAATTCTAACTGCCTCTTAAGCCAGAGCTTTTCTTCAGCAGTCTTAAGCTTCCCGCAGCTCACAATCAACCCCTTTTCATCTATATTTTTAATCCAATTACCGCTGGTAGGTGTTTTTTCAATGCTTGATTCTATGATTAATGCCAGATTGTCTGAGTTATAAAGGTGTTGATTTTCTAGGATCAATTTAATTTTTTCTGGAAATTTCCCCGAGGTATGCTTTAAATGAAGAATTAATTTTTCTTGGAACAAAGAACCTCCTACATTTCTCATAATGATATCTTCTGCTTGATCTAACTCATCTTGATGCAAGGAAACCTTATCATTAAAACCTTGAGCCTTGAGCGATTGTAATATTTGATCTGCAATATCCTGCTTTATAATTAACTCACTTCCATATAAAAATAAATAGCGAGAATCCTTTGAGTCAGAAAAATTGAGACAATTAACTTTCAATTAACCAATACTCCTGAGAGAGTTTCTCTAATAATAAAAATTCCAACTCATCTTTCAATTGTTTTTGTGCCGAAATTTCTGCCTGAGGGTTAATTTCATTTGAAGGCATTTGAACTATAGCGGAGATCATTCCAGTTTTTTGTTTGTCAGGTAAATTAAATTCATAGTGCAGCTCTCCTAAAATTTCAATTTCTTTTGATCTAACATTTGAGCCTCCATAAAAATTTCTCTTTTTAAATTCAATTTTTTGAATTGTTACAGAGGAGCCCTGCATTAAATTGGTGATTTCGCTGGTAGCAAAATATTTCTTTGATCGCTCTTTAAAGGAATTGGAGATGCTGCTATGAAATTTAATAGAAGTTAATTGAATAATATTCGTATTAACAAATTCGTGCTGACACCCTGAACTAAAGAGGATGGTTAGCAATACAATTAGATTTTTTAAATTCTTACTTAGCGCCATCAAAGAAATCTTCAAAGCCAGATGGATCGTGCCTTCCGACCACTAAATTTTCTAACATTCCGAATCCTTCTTCTGAGCCTAGTTTAGCTTTCACAATTTGATGAGTGTGAAAAAAAGTATAGTCGCCTGGATCAACTTCAGCTAAATCCCATACTTCATAGCCTGTAGCAATTTCACCTTTCCAGATACCATGCTTCCATTCATCGTGTTGGTAACCTATTCCCTTGCAAAAGAATATTGGACCAATTGTCTCTAGCTCTAAATCAAACTTCTCTTTATTTTTTAGCATGCCAGATATCTTTGCCCCAGTCGCCCAGCGCGTCCCCTGTTTCCAATTTACAGAGTGATGCAGTGAATGAATGGTCTCAACCTCAATCTCTGATGGCGTAGAAGACATGTCATCGTAAAGTGGCAATTTATGAGCAGATATTTGAGTGGTATTACCATCTCTATCTTCAAACGTTCCAAATTGGGTGCAGAAATCTTTGAAATGTATTGGAGCCCAGCACCAATATACTCCTGGCTCCTGATTTAGCATCCCAGGGGCTCCGCCTTCTTGCTCCCCAACCGGTCTGACTCCCCATGATCTATCTCTCGTTCCATAAATTGCTTTAGGATTGATCGTTCCTGCTTCGGTTGAAATTTCACCTGTCCATTTACCTAGCTGAGTAAATCTCACCGTATTCATTATTGTCCTGGTACCTTCCATCATGAGTGATCGAGGTTCCTGGTGCGCCACAGAATTAGCTGAAAATTTGAGATTACAATTTAGTTTATTATCAGGATCCTTAAGAGAAAATGTCAGTTCACTCATAGGCTCATCAATTGTTAAGCTCATTGGACCAACTTTTATCGGCATTCTATTTTGATCTAGACGCTGGCTTGCATGATAAGAATATTGCTTGCCCTCATAAGAGATGCTGAAGTGAGCATCAATAACGTGTCTATTTGGGTATAGCCCAATGCCAATTTCAAAAATATACCCATTTTCAGGATCGAGCCCATTGAAAAAGTATCTATCATAAAAATTTCTATCTGTTGAGCCAGGCACAGTAATGGGCTCTATCGCTTGATGAATTGGATAGTCGTCGAAAGGAGTTATATAGTTCATTTAAATCACAAAGTTAATTAGTTTTTCTTTGATATAGATTACCTTTTTTATTGATGTGTTGGCGAGACTTTTTTTAACATTTTCATTCTCCATAGCTATTTCTTGAATGGACTCTTGCGTTTCATCAATAGAAATATTTTCTTTGCCTCTGACTTTGCCATTAACCTGAATGATCAACTGAAAGTTTTCCAGCTTTAAAAACTCTTCATTCACCCCTGGCCAAGAAAGTTCAAAATCTTTACCATCTGAATTAGAAAATTGCTTCCAAAGATACAAAGAAATGTGTGGAGTGATTGGAGAGAGCATTTTTAATGTAAATTGAATAACCTCATCAAGACAAAATTTTTCACTTAGTGTTGCAGTATCTTGCTTGAATGACTCTGGAACTGCATTGAGTAATTCCATCACCCCTGCAATTGCTGTGTTGAATGAGTTTCTTTGGCTAAAATCATGAGTAACTTTTTTTAACGTCTTATGACTTTTTTGCCTAAGCGCTAATTCCGTCTCACTAAAAGATAAAGGCTCTGATTGCGTAAAGATTGATCTGCCATCAGTTAAATTCCATACTTTTCTTAAAAATCTATACGAGCCCTCAATGGCTGTATCCGACCATTCTAGTGATTGCTCGGGAGGAGAAGTGAACATCATGTATAGCCTTACAGTATCTGCTCCATACTTTTGAATCATTATGTTGGGGTCAACGCCATTCAGTTTAGATTTACTCATTTTCGACATGCCATCTTTTTCTACCACTCTGCCATCAGACAGAAATAGCTGATCATCCTTTTCTGTTACAAGATCTTTATTAACCCACTCAGGATTTGAATTTGCATCTAACGCATAAAATGCATCTGATAGCACCATGCCCTGTGTTAAAAGTTTCTTAAAAGGCTCGGATGACTGAATAAGTTTTTGATCTCTTAGCAATAAATTAAAGAATCTTGCATAGAGTAAATGCAATATCGCATGCTCAATTCCTCCAATGTAATGATCAACTGGGAGCCAGTAATCTGCCTCAGAATCGAGCATGCTATCTGATGGCTGAGATGCAAACCTTGCTGCATACCATGAGCTTTCAAAAAAAGTATCAAATGTGTCAGTTTCTCTTAGGGCAGGTTTGGAGCATTTGGGACAGGATGTTTTCTGCCAATCTGTAAATCCACTTAAACTTAACCCTTTAGAGGTAATATCATTTATTTCTGGAAGTTCTACAGGTAGTTCCTCAATGGGAACTGGCAGATTCCCACAATCTTTGCAGTGAATCATGGGGATAGGACAGCCCCAATATCTTTGTCTAGAAATTCCCCAATCTCTTAATCGGTAATTTGTTTTCACTTCACCATCACAAGACATAGCTAAAGTTTCAGAAATTTTTTCAAAAGCAGCTTCAGATGTGAGGCCGTTATACTCTAGTGAATTGATCAAGATGCCTTTTTCTTCCACTGCTTGATCTTCAATTGTTGCACCAGACTTTGTCTGCACAACCTGTACTATTGGTAAGTTGTATTTTTGTGCAAATTCATAATCTCTTTGATCATGACCTGGTACGCACATAACAGCGCCGGTTCCGTATTCCATCAAAACAAAGTTAGCAATCCAGATTGGGATTTCTGCATTGGTTATTGGATGAATGGCTCTTAGCTCAGTATCAATACCACTTTTTTCCTGTTTTGCTATTGCAGCCTCAGTTTTTTTTGCACCTTTATTGTCATCAATAAACTGGTTGATACTGGGATGACTTTTTCTTAGCTCTAAAGCGAGCGGGTGATCAACAGCTATGGCGCAATATGTAGCACCAAAAATAGTATCTGGACGAGTCGTAAATACTTCCAGAGTTTCATCTATCTGATCAATTGAAAATTTAAAACTTAAACCCTTAGATTTTCCAATCCAATTTTTTTGCATTAGTTTCACTTGAGTGGGCCAATCCTCTAGAGATTCGAGGCCATCCAAAAGTTCGTCAGCATATTCTGTAATCTTTAAGAAATACTGATTAATTTTTTTTCTTTCTATTTCAGCGCCTGAGCGCCATCCTTTCCCGTCAATGACTTGCTCGTTCGCCAAGACAGTCTGATCAACTGGATCCCAATTTACTTCAGCTTCTTTTCTCTCAACAAGACCAGCTTCTAGTAACTGAATAAAAAACCATTGCTCCCAGCGAAAGTAATCCGGCGCTGATGTATTCAACTCTCTGCTCCAGTCGTAACTTAATCCCAAAGCATCAAGCTGTACTTTCATGCTTTCTATGTTTTCATTTGTCCATTTTTTAGGAGAAACATTATTCTCAATCGCGGCATTCTCGGCAGGTAAGCCAAAGGCATCCCATCCCATTGGCTGCATAACGTTATAGCCCTGCAATCTCTTGAAGCGAGATATGACATCTCCAATTGTGTAGTTTCTAACGTGGCCCATGTGCAATTTTCCAGAAGGATAGGGGAACATAGACAGGCAATAAAATTTTTCTTTGCTGCTAGAGGAAGTAGCTCGATAAACATCAGCCTCTTTCCACGATTTCTGAATAGTGGCTTCTATCAATGAAGGGTTGTAATCGCGGTCACTCATGAGGATAGAAATACCCCCTCTAAATAATTTATATCATGTTTATTTTGGCAAAAGGTTTCATCTGATAGTAACCTTTGATGAAGCGAATGGTTTGTTTTAATGCCATCTACAAAAAACTCATCCAAGGCACTTAACATTCGTTTAATACATGATTCTCTGGTATTTGCAGTGGTAATAATTTTTGCAAGCAATGAATCGTAATATGGTGGAACTACGTAGCCAGAGTAAATATGAGAATCAAATCTCACACCAAAACCCCCGGGAGGATGCATCTTACTAATAAGGCCTGGTGATGGCACGAAAGTCTCAGGATCTTCTGCATTAATCCTGCATTCGATGGCATGCCCTCTAAAAATTATCTCGTCTTGATTAAGATCTATCTTGATGCCCAAAGCAATTTTTAACTGAGCTTTGACAAGGTCAAATCCAGTAATCATCTCAGAAACAGGGTGCTCAACTTGAATGCGTGTATTCATTTCAATAAAGTAAAACTTATTATCTTCATAAAGAAATTCAATAGTTCCCACCCCAGAATAAGAAAGGCTTCTGCATAAATCCAGACAAGCCTCCATAGTTTTCTCTAATTCCACGAGGTTAACATCTTGAGCAGGTGCTTCTTCAATGATTTTTTGATGCCTTCTCTGCATACTGCAGTCTCTTGTGCCAAGGTGGATAGCCTTTCCTTTTCCATCTGCCACAATCTGGATTTCTATGTGACGTGGATTCTGAATAAATTTCTCAAGGTACAAGGTATCATTTCCAAAGGCATTTTTAGCTTCTTGTTGCGTCAATTGAATTGCAGAACATAGCTCAGATTCCTCTTGAACTACACGCATGCCTCTCCCCCCACCGCCAGCAGAAGCTTTAATTATCAATGGGTATCCAACTCCAGCAGCAACTTCTTTGACTGCACGCTCTTCGGAAGGCAGAGTGCCTCTATAGCCTGGAACTATAGGAATATTTGATTGCTCTGCTAGGTCTTTTGCAGTAATTTTATCGCCCATTTGCCTAATGACAGACGATGACGGCCCTATAAATATAAAGCCACTTGACTCACATTTTTCTGCAAAATCAGCATCCTCGGCCAGAAATCCGTAGCCAGGATAAATGGCATCCGCTCCAGTTACTTCTGCAGCAGATAAGATTGCAGGGATATTAAGATAGCTTTCAATGGGACTTGAGGGACCTACACACACTGTCTCATCTGCCAGCCTGAGATGCTTCAATTCTTTATCGCCAGCTGAATATATTGCAACGGTTTTCAGATCTAATTCCTTGCAAGCTCTTAGAGCGCGCAAAGCAATCTCTCCTCGATTGGCTATTAAAACTTTTTGAGTCATTACCCGACGATTATTAGCTGCTGATCAAATTCTACTGGCTCACCATCATCAACTTTGATTGCGGTCACAGTTCCGCTGAATGCTGATTTAATTTCATTCATCATTTTCATGGCCTCAATAATACAAACTACATCACCAACATTTACATGGTCACCGACCTCTATAAAAGCAGCTTTGTCAGGCGCTGGTTTTCTATAAAAAGTACCAACTATTGGAGAGGTAATTGAAGCTCCTAAAGTTTCAGGGACAAGAGGGGGCATGTTGGTCTCAATTACTGGAGGCAATAATTGGTTGGACTGAGCAACCATTTGTCCACCACGAGCAATCCTTACAGATTCTTCACCTTCTTTCACCTCAATCTCCATCAAATCAGATTCTTGCAACATCTCAATTAATTTCTTTATTTTTCTAATATCCATTTTTTAATCCTTATTAATTTCAATAATATGATTTAGTGCTAGCGCATAACCATGTGTTCCAAGACCACAAATTACGCCGCTCGCAATATCTGAAAAATATGATTTATGTCTAAATTCCTCTCGGGAGAAGATATTAGATATATGAACCTCATAAAAGGAAACACCAACTCCTAACAGTGCATCTCTTATTGCTATGCTGGTATGCGTTAAAGCTCCAGGATTAATAATAATATAGGCAATTTCATTCATAGACTCTTGAATTTTTGCAACAATTTCATGCTCTGCATTACTTTGAAATGGCTCAAGCTCAATGTGATTTTCTGTGGCTTTCTGTTCTAACCCTGCATTGATTTCATCTAGAGTAGTAGAGCCATAAACATCAGGTTCTCTGCTTCCAAGAAGATTTAAGTTTGGACCATGGATTACTAACACTTTCATTTTTATAGATTTTATATGCTTTTTTGAAGAAGTTAAACGATTTTTAAATATTTTTTCGTTGCTTTGGGTAGCAATACTTTCCAGCAGCACACCCCTGATATTCGATAGTTATTATAGCATTTTGTAGATCAGTAGAGTTATAGACAGCCTTAACAACTAGCGTATTTTGTAAAACCAATGATTCTCCAAAAAACTCATCATTGATAACAGATTCGTCTAGTAAGATAAATTCATGTGCAATAGCTTGATTATTAATGATGACCTTAATTGAGTCCTTATATAAATAATGTTCTGCGGCGATTTGCCAGGACGCATTAATTACATTGTCTGTTAACTGTGCATTTAAAATAAATGCTTCTTCAGCTTTTAAGATATTATTTTGATTAAATTGATTTTGAGCGTTAACTGAACAAGCCAGAAATAGAAATGAGTATAATAAGTTTTTAAAAATCATCATGGTCACAGTAGTATAAAAGAGATGTCATACCTCCGCGCTAAAATTTTTACCTTAAGTCTCATGTTTACAGATTCAAACAATGACTAAGTTAATTTTAAAAATATTTTTTATTCTTCCTGTCTGGTTTTTAAAGCTTATTACACTGAAAAAAAGAATTTTAGTTAATGGTCAGATTTTAGATTATCAGACGCAGATTCTTCTTGCGCTTCAGTCCCTTGAAACTAATCTTTTAAATTTAACAGAGCCTGCAGAATCCATTAGAGAAAAACTGGATGGTCGAAAAGATGCATTGCCTAGCATTAAGCTCCCTGGATCACAGGTGACTTTTCGTGATCATATAATATCCTTAGATAACATTGATTTGATTCTCAGAGAATATACTCCAGATAACAAAATCAATGATTCCTCTATTTTATATTTTCATGGGGGTGGATACGTTATTGGAACTATCGAGACTCATCATCAGTGGGTCAGGCTACTTGCATCTTCAATGCAAACTACTATTTTTTCACTTGAATATAGATTGTCACCGGAAAATAAATTTCCTGCTGCATTGGAAGATGCAAATCATGCTTTAGAGTGGATCGCCGCTCATAATGACTGCGCCATTTCATCAGTTAGCTTATGCGGTGATAGTGCTGGCGCACACTTAGCAGCCTCCCTATCAACCTACAGAGCCATAAAAGGTTTAGAAGCTCCTCACTCTCAATGTTTAATTTACCCTATGACAGATCCATCTTGCTCATCTAAATCTCATGATGATTTTGCCACTGGTTATTTTTTAACTCACGAAGTCATGCAATGGTTTTGGAAGCAGCTTAATGAATCTCAAGAAAATTTTTCAGACCCATGTTTTAATCTTTTGCAGGAACACTCTTATCCGCTCCCTAAAACCTTGCTTATTACAGCTGGCTTTGATCCTTTATCAGATGAGGGTGAGGAGTATGCAAGAAAAATTTTTGAATCAGGAAATGCCGTTGATCACATACATTACCCCCATCTAATTCATGGTTTTGTTACCATGACAGCCCTCAGGGCTTCAAAAGAAGCTTCTTTGGATCTAATTAATACTTATAAAACTTATTTTAAAAAATGAAACCATTATTAGAAATTTCGGATTTATCAATAAAGTTTAAGATTAGAAAGTCTGATTTCGAGGCTGTAAAGCACTTAAACCTGTCGATTGAAGAAAATCAGATAGCTGGACTTGTCGGTGAATCTGGCTCAGGAAAATCAGTGACAGCCATGTCAATAATGCGATTGCTGCCTGAGCCGAAAGCTCAATTTTCTGCTGAATCTTCTATTTTATTTAATGGAGAAGACGTTCTCAAGGCATCATCAAAAAAACTGAGAGAGATTCGTGGCAATGATATCGCTATGATTTTTCAAGAACCTATGACATCCCTTAATCCATATCATAGAGTAGGAGATCAGATCATTGAATCCATTCAACTGCATAAGGCTCAACCTAAATCAGAGGCAATCTTAGAAGCAAAAAATTTAATGTCTCTTGTAGAAATTCCTGAAGTTGATAGAAGGTTTTCTTCCTATCCTCACGAATTATCTGGAGGCCAAAGGCAAAGAATTATGATTGCTATGGCTTTAGCCAATAAACCAAAGCTTTTGATTGCAGATGAGCCTACGACAGCTCTTGATGTAACTATTCAAGCCCAAATATTAGATTTGATGACTAAGCTCAAAGACGAAATCGGCATGTCAATTTTATTTATAACCCATGATCTTGGCCTAATTGAAAAATTTTCTGACACGATAACTGTGATGCAAGAAGGCGAGGTAGTTGAGCAAGGGCTCACCCATGAAGTCTTTGCGGACCCTCAACATGAATACACTCAAAAATTAATTAATGCTGAGCCTTCGGCCAAAAAAGAAATGATTGCCCCTGAGCCGCCTATTATTTCTGTAAGAGATCTTAATGTATTTTATCCATTGCCGAAAACTAAGCTCTTCAAGAAAGATTTTTTTCATGCGGTAAAAGATGTAAATTTTTCAATCCCTAAGAATTCAACCATTGGTTTGGTGGGAGAGTCAGGCTCTGGTAAGTCAACTCTTGGAAAGGCTTTAGCAGGATTGATTAATTACGATGGTTCTGTGGAGTACCAGGGCAATGATATTGGAGCTTTGAATCCTAAAGAGTCCAAGCTATTAAAAAAAGATATTCAGATAATTTTTCAGGATCCTTACGGATCTTTATCTCCCCGAATGACAATTGGTGAAATAGTTGGAGAGGGCTTGGAGGTTCATTTTTCACTTAATGCGAAAGAAAAAGAAGAGCGAATTAGTGATTGCTTAAATGCTGTAGAGATTAATCCTGATCACAGATTTAAATATCCTCATGAATTTTCAGGTGGCCAGCGTCAAAGGGTTGCGATTGCTAGATCGTTGATTTTAAACCCAGCATTCATGATTCTGGATGAACCAACATCAGCCCTAGATCGATCTATTCAGATACAAGTTATTGAATTGCTAAAGAACCTACAAGAAAAATTTCAGCTAACTTATTTATTTATTAGCCATGATTTAAAGGTGGTTCGCTCAATGTCGGATTATATATTTGTAATGCAAAACGGTGTCATCGTAGAGTCCGGACCAGCAAATGAAGTTTTCTCTAATCCCGAACAAGACTATACTGATAAATTATTAAATGCTGCCTTAAAGTATTCAACAGTCTAAATATGTCTAATAGAAAATTTTCAAAAGATTTAGTGGATGGCCCTCATCAGGCTGCCTCACGATCTATGCTTCGAGGAGTTGGTTTTGAGACTGCAGATTTCTCCAAGCCGTTGGTTGGAATAGCATCTACCTGGTCAAAAGTCACTCCCTGCAACATGCACATTAATGAGCTGGCTGAGCTTGTAGAAACTTCAATCGATGCTTCGGGATGTAAAGGCGTTCTTTTTAATACAATTACAGTATCAGATGGTATTTCTATGGGGACCCAAGGAATGAAATATTCCCTCGTTTCTAGAGAAGTAATTGCAGATTCTATTGAAACAGTGGTGGGTTGTCTTGGCTATGATGGCGTTGTTGCAATTGGCGGATGTGATAAGAACATGCCCGGGGCTTTAATTGCTCTTGCAAGACTAAATAGACCATCAATTTTTATTTATGGTGGATCAATCCAGCCGAGTTCAGCCAATACAGATTATGTTACTGTTTGTGAAAAAGTTGGGGAATATGCCAAGGGCTCTATCTCAGAAGAAGAGCTTATTGCGGTGGAAAAAATTTCTGTTAAAGGTCCAGGCTCATGTGGCGGTATGTATACAGCAAATACCATGGCTTCTGCCATCGAAGCATTGGGTATGAGTTTGCCTGGCAGTAGCAGTCAAGACGCAGTTTCTTTGGACAAAAAATCAGATTGTCAAAATGCTGGTGCAGCCATAGCAAATTTATTGGATTTAGACATCAAGCCTAGCGATATTATGACCAAAAAGGCATTTGAAAATTCTATTGCTGTCACCATAGCTTTGGGTGGATCTACGAATGCAGTCTTACATTTATTAGCTATGGCTCATTCTATTGGTGTCGACCTTGAGCTTTCTGATTTCACCAGGATCGGTAAAAAAATTCCTGTTTTAGCAGACATTAAACCTTTTGGAAGTCACTTCATGTCAGAGCTTAATGCGATTGGTGGGATTGCCCCAATGATGAAAACTATGCTTGCAAGCGGCCTTCTTCATGGCGACTGCTTAACAGTTACTGGAAAAACTTTAGAAGAAAATTTAGCTGAGATTGACCCTTATCCTGATACTCAAAAAATTATTCTTTCTCCCCAAAACCCAATCAAGGACTCAAGTCATCTTAGAATCCTTTTTGGTAATTTGGCACCAGAAGGAGCAGTCGCCAAAATTACAGGCAAAGAAGGCACGCGGTTTACTGGAACAGCTAGAGTGTTTGATTCTGAAGAGGAAGGCATGGACGCAATTCTTTCTAAATCTATTAATGCTGGAGACGTTGTGGTTATAAGGTATGAGGGACCTCAAGGAGGGCCTGGTATGAGAGAAATGTTAAAGCCAACTTCTGCAATTATGGGTCAAGGGCTTGGAGATAGCGTTGCTTTTATTACTGATGGAAGGTTCTCAGGGGGCACGCATGGCTTTGTGGTTGGTCATATTAGTCCAGAAGCTGAATTGGGTGGCCCAATAGCGCTAATTAAAGATGGCGATGAGATTGTTATTGATGCAAATCAAGATATTCTAAATCTTAATATCACCGTTGATGAGATGGAGTTAAGAAAAAATAACTGGAAAAATAATAATTCGTCCCCAAAAAGTGGGGTACTAGCAAAATATAAGCGCACAGTGCAATCGGCTTCCAAGGGCGCAATCACAGATTAAACATGGCTAACAGAATATTCCCAACAACTAGACTTCGTCGCTCTCGCTCAAAAAGCTTTTTGCGCGATTTAGTTGCTGAGAATAAATTATCTTCTGATGACCTAATCCAACCTTTGTTTATTGCAGATCAAAAAGAATCTCAGATTGACATACCATCGATGCCAGGAATCTATAGGCACAATTTAGATTCCCTCTATGCAGAGACTGAAGAGCTTTTAAAGCTTGGCATCAAAGCAATTGCAATTTTTCCAGCAATTCATCCTGATAAAAAAAATCCTGAAGCTTCCCATGCTTTTGATCAAACCAATATTGTTTGCAATGCCTTGCAAGGCATTAAGCAAAGATTTCCAGAAATTATCTCTATAGCAGATGTTGCCCTAGATCCTTACACAGATCATGGACATGATGGACTGTTAATTGACGGAAAAATTAACAATGATGAGACTCTTAAGCTTTTGGCGCAGCAAGCTCTTATTCTTTCAGAGGCTGGCGCAGATATTATTGCTCCCTCGGACATGATGGATGGAAGGGTAAAAGCTATTCGAGACTCTCTTGAATCTAATAATTTTGTCGACACTATTATTTTGTCCTATGCAGCAAAATATGCTTCTAGTTTTTATGGCCCTTTTAGAGATGCTGTTGGCTCAGCAGAAAATTTAGGAAATAGCTCAAAGAAGACATATCAAATGAATTTTTCAAATATTGATGAGGCTCTTCATGAAGTTGAGATGGATATTAATGAAGGGGCAGATATTGTCATGATCAAACCTGGCACAGCATACCTAGATGTTGTTCATGCAATTAAATCTAAGTTTCAGTTACCTACATTTGTCTATCAAGTAAGCGGTGAATATTCCATGCTGGCTCTTAGCATTGAGAAAGGGTGGCTAGATAAAAATGTTATGTTAGAATCTCTAATGTGTTGCAAAAGAGCAGGAGCAGATGCAATTCTCACATACGCAGCAAAACAAATAGCATCGGAGTTAAATACATGAGTGACAATGTCAAAGAGATTACAGCAGCAAATTTTAATCAAGAGGTAATCGAGTCTGATATTCCAGTTCTAGTAGATTTTTGGGCTGAATGGTGTGGCCCTTGCAAGCAATTAGCCCCAACAGTTGCTGAAGTTGCAGATACAGTGGTTGGTTCAGTTAAGGTTTGCAAAATGGACGTAGATAGTAACCAAGAAATTGCTGTTCAATTCGGAGTAAGATCTATACCAACCCTATTAATCTTTAAAAATGGTGAAGTGTCAGCCACCCAAATTGGCGCTATTAGCAAACAGCAATTGGAGGAATTTATAGAATCAGAAGTTTAAATCTTTGCATCTAGTGAGAAAACACTCTATCATTTTCTCATCTCAGCCCTAGGGGGCCACTAAAAACCAAAATTCTTTCTACTCCTCCCACAAAACAAATAGGTATTAATTTATGAATCTCAGAGAAATGAAAATTAAACCAATCAATGAATTGGTTGAAATAGCTGAAGGTCTTGGCATTGAAGATGTTGGACGACTTAAAAAACAAGAAATTATTTTTAGAATTTTTAAACAGCAAGCAAAAGAAGGTGTTGATATATATGGTGGCGGTGTTTTAGAGATTTTAAATGATGGTTTTGGATTTCTAAGATCTCCCGAGGGATCTTATCTTACTGGGCCAGATGACATATATGTCTCACCAAGCCAAGTACGAAAATTTAGCCTAAGAAAAGGGGATGAGATTCACGGTAAAATAAGACCCCCAAAGGATGATAGGGAAAAATATCCTGCCTTGGTTTATGTGGATACAATTAACAAAGAAGCCCCAGAGAACACTAAGAAAAAGATTTTATTTGAGAATCTCACTCCATTATTTCCCACTGAAAGACTTACTTTAGAATTAGGGACAGGCTCTGCTGAAGATTTATCTTCAAGGATTATTGATTTAGTCTCTCCAATAGGTAAAGGTCAAAGAGGCTTGATTGTTTCTCCCCCTAAAGCAGGTAAAACTTTAATGTTGCAAAGCATTGCCCACTCAATAACAAAAAATAATCCGGAAGTAGAGTTAATTGTTCTGCTCATTGATGAGCGCCCAGAAGAAGTAACCGAGATGTCTAGAACTGTTAGAGGAGAGGTCGTCGCAAGTACTTTTGATGAGCCGCCATCCCGTCATGTTCAGGTTGCGAACATGGTAATAGAGAAAGCAAAGCGTCTTGTTGAGCATAAAAAAGATGTAGTAATTCTTCTTGATTCTATAACTCGCTTAGGCAGAGCATATAACTCAGTTCAACCTGCATCTGGAAAGATTCTTTCAGGTGGAGTCGATTCCAATGCATTAGAAAAGCCAAAGAGATTCTTTGGTGCAGCGCGAAATGTAGAAGATGGTGGCAGCTTAACTATTATAGCCACTGCCCTTGTTGATACAGGCTCCAAGATGGATGAAGTAATTTACGAGGAGTTTAAAGGTACCGGCAACATGGAAATTCATCTTGAAAGAAAAATTGCTGAAAAACGAATATATCCTGCTATAAATATTAGACGCTCAGGCACCAGAAGAGAGGACTTGCTAACCAGCCCAGAAGAACTCCAAAGAATGTTTATTCTTAGAAAAATTCTTGATGATATGGAAGACTCCCAAGCAATCGAGTTTTTAATTGAGCGGCTTAAGTCATCCAAAACAAATGATGAATTTTTTAGTGCCATGAAAAGTGGTAATGGCAACGGAAAGAAAAAATAATTAGGAACGAGCTAATTTTATAGCAGCTTCAGTCATCTCCTCGTCATGAGGGCTTTCGGCAACTACGCAACCCTTTATTCCATGATTAAACGCAGCTTCTTGAATCCTTGGGGACGCAACAATCAAATTCATTTTATCTAAATCAGTAGGTTGAGAATATCTCACAAGAACTTCTAAGGTTTGAATGTTATATATCAAAAAAATAGCTTTTTGGTTTCCGGTAATATTGCTTAACTCGATACTCTCTTCATCAATAACTTTGTAACAGGAGAACGTATCCAGCGTTACCGGAGTATGAAAACTTAATTGAGGTTGCTTCCCCCCACAAAATATTAAGCACTTTTCATGTTTGCTTTGTTCTATTAGTTCAGCAAGACCTGCTGAGTTAAAACCTAAGGGAACCTCAGAGACCAAGCCATGTGCACTTAAAACCCTCTGTGTTGCAAGACCAATCGCCATAATCAAGAGATTTAAATTTTTTGATGTGTGCTTTTGCAGATAGGGAGCTCCAAATTTTGCAGCAGTTTGACTCGTAAAAATGATGACGTCATAAGAATCAAGCTGCTTAAGCTTTTCAAGTGCTTGATTGGATGGAGAGATACTTAAAATTTTAGTTAACGGCTCATGCATGAACTCTATGCCAGAGCGGGCTAACAATTCATTTGTTTTATTAGCTAGGACTGATGGTCGTGTATTAACAATCATTTAAGTCTGAATTAGCTCTTGCGCACCTTCTGCAAGAAGCTCTATTTTAAATTGCGACACAGTCTCTAATTCTTGTGCTGGCAAGAATGTGATTTCTTTTTCTATAATTGTTGAGCCATCTTGATTTGAAACCCTAACTTGCAAATGCAGTCTAGAGTCTTGAGCTGTCACCAGTGCCGAAATTGGTGACAGACATGAACCCTCTAAAGCTGCAACAATGTCTCTTTCAATTTTTGTGGCTGTGAATGTCTTCTGGCAATTAATCATATTCAGCATTTCTAAGATGCCTGATTGGATTTGAGAAACATGCACCTCAATGCCTATTGCACCTTGTGCTGCAGCCGGTAGCATTTGATTCTCTGAAAAAATATGCATGTTAGGGTAATGAATCTTGAGTCTATTCAAAGCAGCCTTTGCCACTATAAGCCCATCAAGATTCTCGCTAACAATCTTATTGATTCTGGTTTGTATATTTCCTCTCACAGGAATAATGTCTAAATCCGGGTGCATGGCAAGCATTTGTGATTTTCTTCTGGGGCCTGAGGTTCCAATTCTTGAATTTTTACCAAGATCGTTAAATGTTATTCCATCTTTCAGCAGAATTGCATCGGATGGATCTTCTCTAGACAGAGTGGCTGCAATGGAAAATTTAGGATCAAGTAGAGCGGGAACATCCTTCAGGCTATGAACTGCAATATCCGCATCGCCATTAGAGAGAGCAGCTTCTAGCTTAGAGACAAATAATCCTTTCCCACCAATAAGATGCAAAGGAGCTTCGGTTAAATCTCCCTCTGATTCTATTGGAATAATTTCACACACAGATGAAGGTTCGGCTGATTCAATTAGACTTATTACCTGGTTGGTTTGAAGCAACGCCAAGGGAGAAGTTCTAGTAGCTATTCTAATTTTCATTGCAAAATCATGAGCCTCACATCTCCAATGGTCTTATCCTTCAGTACCTCTTGCTTTTTACTGAGCAGAATTTCAGTTCTTTTATCTGTTTCTAAATAAATCTTTCCGTTGGCTGCTAAAAGATCTTGAGTTCTAATCGCGCTGAGCAAACTCTCGTAGTTTACTTGATCAAATGGAGGGTCTAAAAAAATGACATCAAATTTACGTTTGTTTGTTTGTATCCATTTAAGAGCTGCGCTGCAAGCAACCTCACTTTTGTCTTGATACTCAAGATGGGCAACATTTTTCAGTATATTTTTAAATAAACTTTTATCCTTCTCAACGAAGGTGACATGAGATGCGCCTCTAGAGAGAGCCTCAAAACCTAACCCTCCGGTGCCTGAAAATAAATCTAAACAAGCTTTATCTTGTATTTCAAATTGCAGCCAACTAAATAGCGTTTCCTTTGCTCTATCAGAGGTAGGTCTTAGGCTTGGAGAAGCTTTAAAAACTATGCGATAGCTCTTGTTTCTGCCTCCAATTATTCTTATGCTTGTTGTATTCAATCTAGTAAATTTTTTACAGAGTATAAATTATAACGCCAATGCCAAAAGAACAATTTTTAATTGCTATGAGATTTTTAGCATCATCTGTCAGCGTTGTTTCAGCCAAAGACTCTAGTGGCAAACTTTATGCCATGACTGCCTCTTCTGTGACTTCATTAACAATTGACCCACCAGCCATACTGGTGTGTGTGAATAAAGGTGCAAGCATTCATGATGTCTTATTGCCGGGAGTTGATCTGTGCATTAATATTCTTAGCAAAGAGCAACAAGATATCTCAAACCTGTGTAGCTCGAAAGATTCTGAGTCATTAAGGTATGCGAATGATTACTGGAATACAGATGAAACTCCATTTCTAAAAGATGCTCAGTCTAATATTTTCAGTCAAGTAGATGAGGTCATTAATTACAACTCCCATTCAATTGTTATTGCAAAAGTTTTGGCGGCTCAAAGTGCAGACTTATTTAATGGCTTAATATATGCAGACGGAGGATATTTATCTTGATTCGATTATTACTTTCATTCTCATTGTTTTTTGCTAATGGATTAATTGCTCTTGAATACAGCAAAGGAGCTCCAGCAGCAGAAGTATATTTTATAACACCGAAAAATGACGACATTGTTTCGGGCGAAGTTGTTGTCAAATTCGGTCTTCAAAATTTTGGTGTTTCTCCAGCAGGATTAAATGTTAATGGAACCGGCCATCACCACTTAATCATTGATGCTGATTTACCAAACTTGGCTCAACCCATCCAAGCAGATAAAAATCATGTGCATTTTGGAAAAGGTCAAACAGAAGTCAAGTTAGAGCTTGAGCCTGGTTCTCACACTTTGCAACTTCTGCTAGGAGATTATCGGCATATTCCGCACAGCCCACCGATCTACTCAAACAAAATTACCATTGTTGTGAAATAGATTTCTTAGAATTCAAGCGCTGAAATTAAAAAACTTCTAAGATCGCTTTTAACTAACCCCATGGCATTTCCAGCTTTTGTATCAATTTCTGACTCAGCGAGAGAATCATTTCTTAGCAAGCCAACCAAGCCGTGCACCAGCGCCCAATAATGAATACATTTTATGTCTAAGTCTTTTGCTGATATGCCGGGATTTAATTCAGCCAATACACAAACCAATTCCTCAAAAGCACCAACGGCACTGTTTAATAACTCAGGGAATTGAGTTTTATCAATTACTGGACTGTGCATCAAATCATAGGTATTTCTTTTTGATAACCCAAACTCAATGTAGGTTTGCCCCATTTCTAAAAACCTATCTCTTGTGGACAATGTTTTTTTCGCGTTAGCATTTTGTAAAATTTCTTTTAATTCCGTAAATCCCCGTGTAGATACTTCAGCCAATAAAGATTCTTTGGTTTTAAAATGTCTGTAGGGAGCGGTTTGGGATACCTTAGCTTCCTTTGCAATTGATCTAAGGCTCATACGATCATGACCATCAGCCTCGCATACAATGCAAGCGCTTGAAATAAGCTCTTCTTTTAGGTTTCCATGATGATATTTCACTTTTTATTCATCCTATGTTGACACTGTTAACATGTTTATGTATGTTGACACTGATAACATTAAATAATTTTTCTGCTTTAGTCAAACTTATGAAAAAAATAGTATTCACCATAGCTCTTTCTATTTACCTGCCTTTATTATCAGGTGAGAGCTCATCGCTAGAGATTACGACTATCGAGATGCAAGACTCCTACCAATCTTTGAAAAGATTTCCAGGCAAGATTCTTCCCCTAAATTATTCCAAACTATCTTTTGAGATTCCTGGAAAAATATCACAGGTCACAGTTGATATTGGCGATGCTGTTGAAGTTGATCAAATCTTAGCCTTTTTGGATCCAGCTGAAATGCAAGCAAATCTAAATCAGGCCACAGCCAGATATAATTTAGCCTCACAAGCTTTGACTAGATTTCAGGACTTAAAAGATAAAGGTTTTATTTCTAATCAAGAGTTAGATAAAGCCAACTCAGAATATTTAGTGGCCAAGGCACAAGCTGATCTTTACAGAGTCAAATTAGAACAGACAAAAATACGTGCTCCTTTCTCAGGATTCATTCAAAATAGATTTCTAGATTCAGGCACAGTAGTCAGCCCTGGTATTCCAATTATAGAGATTATTGACTCCACAAGTGTTGAGGCGCATGTGTCTATTCCGGGCAGCATTATTGAGAGCCTTGAGATTGGCAGTCAATATAATTTTGCTATCAATGAGAAGATGTATCCCGCCACCTTGAAGCGTTTTTCTCAGATGACTAGCCAAGGCTCTAATAATAGACTGTGCATCTTTGAGTTTGAAACATTTATCAATCCTGGCTCTGTTTCTTATTTGGAGCTGCAGCAGACCAGGAGGAAGGAAGGTGCTTGGATTCCATTAAAAGCTTTATCACAGGGCACCCAGGGCTTATGGAATTTATTCACAGTGACCAAAGATGTCAATGGCCAATATGTGGTTGCTAAGCAAATTGTTGAAATGATTCACATAGAAAGAAATGCTGCCTATGTTAATGGCACGATTGCTAATGGCGATATGGTAGCTTCAGGTGGTGCTGCTAAAGTTATTGATAGCGAAATTCTAAGAGCCCAATAAGCACATGTTTTTCTTGAGAGTTCTTTTTGATAGGCCGAGAATATTTGCTCTGTTGTTAGCATTTATTTTTTTATCTGGAATTTTTTCCTTAAATACTATTTCTAGGCAAGAGAATCCTGAGCTTGCTGAGAGGTGGGCGAGTATCCAAACTGTATATCCAGGAGCTTCTCCTAACAGAATAGAGACGCAAGTTTTAGAGCCCTTAGAAGCAAAGTTAAGAGAGGTTTATGAATTAGATGAAATCAGATCTTTTTCTCAGCAGGGTTTTGCCACTACTGTTATGGCAATCAAAGATGAAGTCGCAGCAGGCCCTCTCATTGAGCAGGTTTGGTCCCAAGTTCAGGATAAATTAGATCAATCAAGCTTTCTTCTGCCACCAGGAATCGAGCCTCAGCTTCAAAGAAGTAGCGGCCCTCCAACGACGTTGCTCTATGCCTTAACCTGGAATGGAAGGGGGGATGTGCCACTCATCTTGCTATCCAGAGTCGCTGAAGATTTGCGTCAGTCCCTTGCATTCATGGGAGGCTCAGATAGAAGTTTTGTTTTTGGTGGCGCTGATGAGGAGGTGTTGGTAGAAATAGACAATTCTAAGCTTTCAGCCCTAGGGCTGGGTTTTCAGGAAATTGCACAAATACTATCATCCTTGGATTCTAAGAAGCCTATTGGGCAGATTTCTCAGGGCGGACAAGAGGTTCTAGTTAAGTCCAAAGAAAATCTTACAAGTTTAGATCAAGTTTCTGGCCTGCCTATTAAAGTCATTAACGAGTTTGAGATTATTCGTTTGGGAGATATCGCCACGATTTCAAAAAATCCACGCAATCCCCCGGAAGAGCTCACCTTATATCAAGGCAAGCCAGCAGTCTTGGTTGAAATTAGAGGTGCTTTTAATCAAAGAGTAGATTCTTATGTTAATAGTATTTCTAATGTGGTTGAGAGCTTTAAATCTGAATTGCCTCCAGAAATTACCATTGATACAGTCTACGACGAATCCTACTATTTCAAAGAAAAATTCAATAACTTATATTCAAGCATTATCTTTGCAACCCTCATTGTTGTTGCAATTAGCTATTTTTTACTTGGTTTCAAGTCCGCCTTGATTGTTGGTTCTGTAATACCTTTAACAATTTTTTTAGTTTTACTTGGGTGCAAATTGTTAGATCTACCGTTGCATCAAACCTCCATGACTGGAATTATTATTGCGCTAGGGCTGTTAATCGATAATGCAATTATTGTTGTCGAAGATTATAAATATAGACGACGCTTGGGGCATGATTTACAAGAGGCTGCCTTTGAAAGTGTGCATCATCTATGGGTGCCATTGGCAGCTGCAACGGCAACCACTGCTCTAGCATTTTTTCCTATTGCTACCGGCGCCGGCCCCAGTGCTGAGTTTGTTGGTGGAATGGCTAAGACTGTTATTTTATCGATCACATCATCACTGTTTCTTGCTTTATTTGTTGTTCCCATTCTTCTTACTTACATGGAGAAAATTAAATTTTTTGATCAGGAGCGATATTCTGGAACTGGTTATTCCAATGCAAAGCTCTTGCAGAGATACAAGGATCTATTAACTTGGTCCTATGCCGTTCCAAGACGAGCCATCATGATCTCTCTGGCTCTGCCATTGTTGGGATTTCTTATGTTCCCCTTTTTAAAAGCTGATTTTTTCCCTGAGCTTGATAGAAACATGTTCAAGGTATTCATTGAGCTTCCACAAAATTCCAATGTTAGAACCACAGAAAAAAGAGTTAAAGAAATCAGGAAGTCCATTGCTGAAAGTGAAATAGCTGGGGACGATTTCTG
>Ga0208545_1000351_pt1 | contig 21539 bp, 21 predicted proteins | sample DEB08_DNA_12_FD_185498 | JGI IMG/M metagenome (GOLD analysis project Ga0208545, IMG submission 185498) | Aqueous microbial communities from the Delaware River and Bay under freshwater to marine salinity gradient to study organic matter... | ecosystem: Environmental > Aquatic > Marine > Coastal ... | reverse complement strand
TAAACAAAGCTATGAACATGGCTAGTGGTGGTTATGTACGTAACTTTCAAGCTGGTGGTTATAATCTACCTGAAGATTTTAATGCAACAAGCTATCTAGAAAATAATCCTGATGTTACAAGAGCTATTGAAGCAGGTCAGTTTACTAGTGCAGCTGATCACTTTCAAAAGTTTGGTGGTGGTGAAGACAGACAAGGTGCAACAGGTTTTTCTGTACCTACAAACTTTACTCCTCAAAACTATATTAATCCAGATATTAATCCAGATTTAGCAGTTGATTTTGAGCAAAGAAAACAAGCTGATCCTAATCTTACAGCCCAACAGTACGCAGTAGAACATTACACAAGGTTTGGCGGTGGTGAAGATAGACCGGGAGTTACAACAGTTCCGGGTTTACCTGATGGACCAGCAGATGCTAGAGATGAAGTAACACAAGATGATGCAACAGGTGATACAACAGGAAGTCAAGATCCAACACAAGGTAGTTTTATTGGTCCAGATGGACAGCCTACTCCTGTAGATTTTAATAATCCAGATAATAGTAAGCCCCTTACACCTATAGAAGATTTTAACACGTATTTAACAAATAGACCAGATGTTAGAGATGCTATTGCAGCTGGAGAAACTTTTGGACTAAACCCTGCATTTTTAAGTGGGGCATCTGGTAATAAAAGATTAGCTGAAAGACACTATCAATTGTTTGGTAGAGATGAGGGTGTAGGTATTGATGGTTTACCTATACAATCAGGTACAGATGGTCAAACAGTATCACAAGGACCAATACCTAGTTGGCTAACACCACCACAACCGGGTAGTCCAGTTACTCAAGCATTAGTAACACATACTAATCCACTTACAGGAGAAACTTATACAACTAGTACAGGTGGGTACACTGTTAATGTAGGTGGTGAAACAGATCAATCAACAGATGATACAGTAACAGGAGCTACAGGTGTAGGTTCTGTAAATGGTGCAGTGGTGTTATCAAATAGACCAGATGTAGCACAAGCTATAGCAGATGGTAATACTTTTGGTGTAGACCCAGCTACATTAGAAGGACTAACTGACGAGCAAAAAAATCAAAAAATAGTAGAGGCATGGTTTAATACATTTGGTAATAAAGAAGGTGTTAATCCTAATACTGGTTTATCTAATACACCTAGTAATTTTGATAATGTGTCAGATCAAGTAATTATAGACTACCTAGATCAGTACCCAGATTTACGTGAGGCATTTGGTGGACCTCCTTACAGTCAGGCCACACTAGCACAAGCAAGATCGCACTATGCTGACTTTGGTAGAAAAGAAATAGCAGAAGGTGGCAGGGCTGGTTTAGTAGTATTTGATTTATCACCTGAACAATTACAGCTAATGCGTTTTGCTAATGATGAATATAAAGATCTTACACCTGAAGAACTAAGACGTACCTATATTCAAATGGGTGGTAACATACCTAATTTTGATAGGGGTGCTACATTATTAAATGGATCACAGTTACAATTACTTAGAGATGAGTTTTCAGATCTAGCTGGTTTTAATGACTACGAGTTGCAACAACACTTTCTACAGTTTGGTAGACAGGAAATGCTTGATGGCACAAGAAAGAGACTACCTTCACTTGTACCTCCTGTGTCTCCATATGCAGGATTAGATAGTATAGCAGACATAAGTGCGGCTAGATTAGAAACTCCTGTACTAACAGATGGTACACGTTTAGATGCACAGAAAATAGGAGGACCGGGTGGTACAATTCCTACAGGTACAGATGTTAGTACAACAACTAGTCAATTAAGTGCAACAGATCCAACAGCAACTGCTGGTACTGCGGCTGCACCTACAGGTGCTACAGCTACACCACAAGGTACAGTAGCACAGGTAGCTAGTACAACAGGCACAGCAACTGGTGTTCAAGGTGTGACAGATGCAACTGCTGGACGTACCATGTCACTTACTAAAGCTAAACCAGATGCAGCGCAACAAACTACCTCTGCTGTAACAGGACAGACTGCTGAGACAGGTACAGGTATAGCAATTGATCCTAGCACACAAGTACAACGTGCGGGTATAACAGAGGCAGAAACAGTAGCTCCTGTTGCAGAAGCATCTGAAGCTGCTAAGTTTGTAGAACAGATAGTTGCACAGTCTGCTAACCCTACTGCTTCTGCTACTGTAGCTGGACAGCTTAGTAATTTATTAACTGACTTTGATGCATCTAATCCTCCATCATGGGCTGCTGGTGCAATGAGAGCTGCCACTGCTGAGATGGTTAGGCGTGGATTAGGTTCCTCATCTATAGCTGGACAGGCTATTGTACAGGCAGCAATGGAGTCAGCCTTACCTATAGCACAGGCAGATGCACAGATACAGGCACAGTTTGAAGGACAGAACTTATCTAACAGGCAACAGATGGCTGTATTTTATGCACAGCAACGTGCTAGTTTTATGGGTCAGGAATTTGATCAGGGTTTCCAATCTCGTGTAACTAATGCAGCAAGAGTTGCAGACATTGCAGATAAGAACTTTACCGCACAGCAACAGGTACAGCTAGAGAATAGTAATATTGTAAACACAATGAACCTAAGTAATTTAAGTAATAAACAAGCTGTACAGATGGCTGAGATTGCATCACTAGCACAGCTAGATATAGCAAATCTTAATAATAGGCAACAGGCAGCTGTACAGGAAGCACAGGCATTCTTACAGAAAGATATGACAGATGTAAGTAACGCACAACAGACTACACTATTTAATGCACAGCAACGTATACAGTCTCTGTTCACTGACAGTGCAGCAGACAATGCACGTAAGCAGTTTAATGCTTCATCTGATAATCAGTCAAATCAATTCTTTGCTAACTTAGCTACCCAAACTAGCCAGTTTAATGATGCACAAAAGAATGCTATAGCACAGTTTAATGCAGGGCAGGAGGGTACTGTCAGTAGATTTAATGCAGAGATAGAGAACCAACGTGATCAGTTCAATGCACAGAATAGACTAGTCATTGATCAGGCAAATGCGGTATGGCGTAGGCAGATAGCTACAGCAGATACAGCTGCACAGAATCGTGTAAACGAATTAAATGCTTCAGCTTTGCTAGATATATCTGATACAGCTTATAGTGATCTATGGCAACAGTATTCAGATATGATTGAGTATGCGTATACCTCTGCTGAGAATGAACTAGATAGAATAGCGTCACTAGCAGAGGCTAATATAAGTGCTGATACACGTAGAGATATAGCTGATGAAGCAAGTAGCACTGCTGCAGGATCAGCGATAGGTAATTTAGTTGGTACATTAGGTGCTGCTTTTATAGGTGCAAAGATTAAATAAGGATATATACATTATGAATACTAATTATACAACAGATGTTTACAAAAGAATAATGAAAACCATGAATGCTCCTAAACCCGAAGTTAAGAGTAAAGGATTGCTAACACGTAACATGGACACTAAGAAAACATCTACATCACAAGCAGGACCTATAGCTATAATAAAAGAGTATGTAAGTGCTATACAAGAAGAGAGAGGTAATATAGGCAATGGTTGATGGACCTAGATTTGATGCACCTATTCCGGGCATGTCATTAACAACAGAGGTAGGCAATAGACCTTGGCAACAGCCCCCACGTTTTGTTGACACTAAAGATGTAGCAGAATATTACGTAGAAAAATTAGCTGAAGATAATTTTGCTGATATGTTAGTTGATGTGGCTGAGTCAGGCATTCCATTAACAGCAATAGCAAATACAATACAGATGAATAGTGTAATGCAGGGCATACATAGTGTAGACTCTGGCATACTTGCATTGCCTGTGATTATGGAGATGATGTTAATTACAGTAGAAGCCGCTGGTATAGAGTATAATAGTGGTATGGATGATACCACATCTGATAAACCAATGAGCACCGAGTTATTACTTTCTAAGTTAAAAGATTTTAGTACAGAGCAAATGAATAAAGAGCCAGATGATATGCCAATACCAGATATAGAAATAGATACTGGTGGTGGGTTAATGAGTAGGAGACAGTAATGAGCTTATTTAAAGGGGTACTAGCAGGTCTTGCTAAAGGAGCAACTAATGTTATATCGGCAGATATTGAAGCAGGTAAGTTAGAAACACAACAACTTGCAAAGCTACGTGCTGAAAGAACAATACAGCGACAGGATAAACGTGATGCAGAGGTACGTGAAAATCTAGCTAAGACACAAAAATTAATAGCTCAAATAGGTGAAGGTGGTATACCTATTGTACGGCACTATATTGAAAAAGGTGGACTGCCATATGCTGAAGAAGCTACTGCTAAATTGATAGCGTACTCAAAACAAAATGGCATGACTCCTGCTGATTATGCTGGTATTGTAGTTGGTGAAGGAGATTTACCTACGCCTACACAGTTAGCAGAGATGGCTACCCCAGCAGCTAGACCTATAGCTGTACCTGAATCTTCTGCACGAGGATGGAGTAGAATGTTTGATATAGGTGGTGAGGACGCTATACGTAGGCAATCAGATAGTTTGGTACAAGCCGCTGGTTCTACTACTACTAAACCTACTGAATTAGGTGTATCTATTTTAACAGATGAAAACAGAAGTAAGTTAAGTAAAGTTCCAGAAATACAATCTATAAAAGAACAACAGCAGATGATACTAAGAAGATCACTAGATATATCAAAACAATTGCAAACTGCAACAGGAAAAGAAAGAGGTAGTCTATTAGAAAAACAAAAGAAAAATAATGCTTTGATAGATTCTATGCGTAAAGCTAGTGACAGATTTTCAAGTGAGGGTAGGTTTGGTTTTCAAAGTCGTTTTCTAAGACTTATAGATGAAGGTAAACCAGCTGAAGCAGAAGAGGTAAGAAAATCAGCAGCACTATTTTTTTCATCTACTAGTAACTCAAAGACAGTAGGAAACTCTGGTGGTTTTACGCTTCAAATGATGAGAAGTATAGAAGAGGACGCTGCTAATGAATTAGGTTATGATCGTAAAAATCCTAGTGGTAGTATTGTGATATATAAACCTGATGCTAGTGGTAAAATGGTTAGAGATATACTAAAAGGACCAGAAGCTACTAAGTATTATCAGGCTAAACTACTAGAGAAATATAAAAACCTACAAAATAATTTAGTGATTGATGGTAAAGATCAAAATTCAGTGACGGCATATAATAATTTACAATTAAAAATAACTAACATACGTAAAATATTAGAGTTGCCTACAGATGCTGTTGATAATAATAATAATAATAAAACTATTATTAATGTAGGTAAAGTAGATAGAAGTCAAGCAGATGATTTAAGTCCATCAGCAGGTGGAAGTGCACCTATTGTAAAATCAGATATTCCTGAATCAGCTACTCCTGTACAACCAGCGGTATCTAGTAAAGTAAATGCTACTATGAAACAATTTGAAACTAATCCTGAATTATTAGCTGAGTATACATCAGCAGCAATGAAAGCAGGTAGTAATCCACAACTACGAAATGAACTTGTACTAAACATAAAAAAGGATACAGGTCTTACAGCTAATGAGGCATTTCAAGTATTTAAATTACTTCAGGGGATGGGGCAATAGTATGTCTTTAGAAGCAGAGGTACTTGAAAATAGCATGAATACTTTAAATCTTACTCCCCTTAACAGGGTAGAAGAGGAAGAAGTAGAAGATCAACAATCTCTTCCTGCTACAGATACTAGCTTAAACTTAACACCTTTACAAAAGGTAGATGAGGTAGATGAGCCAGAAGAAAATAAAATATCTAAACTAGAATACATTAGTAATCCAGAAATAATGGATAAGATTAGACGTTTTGATAAAAGCAAATATGGTGAAGAAGGCGGTCAACAAGAAGGTGAAACTAACGAAGAATACTTTGAAAGATTTTTAACATTTAAAAGAGCTATAGAACAGAATACTATAGATCAATCTGGCATGATTGATTGGATACGTACTGCTTCCCCCGAAGAGAGAGATGAATTTTTAGATGTATATATAGATGTAGAAAATAACTTACCTAATTTTTATCAGGAAGGTGGTGGTAATACTGGCAGTGCTATGCTTGATTACTTATTCTATACTGTATCTGAACCTATGAATTTAATAGGTGGTTTATTCGGTAAATTTTTTGGTAAGGCTGCAACTGCAAGTGTTAAAGAAACATTAATGAAGTATGGTAGAGAGGCGGCACTAAAAGAAGCTAAAAAAATTGGATTAAAAAGAGGTATTAAAATAGGTGCTGTAACTGAAGGTGCATTGCAAGCTGGTCAGGATATAGGAATGCAACGTATTGAACAGGCTAATTTAGATTTTGAAGATGTAGATATAGATTTAGGTAGAAGTGCTATTGTTGGGGGAGTTGGTGCAGCGGCTGGTGCTTTAGGCTTTGGGCTACAACAGCGTAGTGACTTTGCTGATTTGTCTGAGCGTATGGCATATAGAGAAAAGGTTAAGAAAACTAAAGCTGATGAAATAGCAGCAGAAAAAGTAGCCAAACAACAATCCGATAGTGTATTAAAGGAAGCAGGAGAAGAAGCACCTGATGAAATATTTGATCCAGTAGAAGCAAAAGAATATCTAGAGATACTAGGCAATGTAGATAACATAGACCTAGTTGAATCTAAAGTAAGAACAGATATTCTTAATAGGATTAATAAAGTAGCATTAACTATCTTTGATGACTATACAGCTAGAGGCACAACACCTCCGGGTATAGAGGCAAACATGAAAGCTAATGATGTTGTGCGAAATATCATACGTTCTACCGAAGCACAGGAATTAGATCCAGACCTATTAGATAAAGCAATATCCAAAGCAGGTTTAACTCCTGAAATATTTGAGGCTGTAGTAGGCGTAACGTATAGTGATGCTGGTAAATCACTAGCTACACTAGCTCCTATGGGGCAGAGATTAAAGAAACTAAGAGAGCTACATCCTGAATTTGTAAAGAGACTAGATGAGTTAGCAGGTGTGCAAGCTAGTTCTACTAATGTCTTTGGTTATATCTGGGATGGCATAAGACGTTTAGACAGAGAAGGTAGAGCACTAGCTGTTACTAGATTTAGTACAACAGCAGGTAACTTAGCCACTCTCGCAGCAACACAAACTATGCAGGTAGGTTTTAATGCAGTAGAAAGTACACTGTACCACTTTGGTAAGTCTGCCAAATCTATATTAGAAGGTACTGCCTCTGTACAAGGTACAAAGAAAGGCATTAAAGATTTAGTAAAAGATACATTTGGAACTATAGCATATCTAGATGATCCGCAGTTAGCTTCTGAGATGACAGAGTATATGCTACGTACTAATCCTGCATTAGCAAGAACTATAGACAGATCTCTTGGTGAAATAGGAGATGAAGGACTTAGTAAATTTACACGTATGGCTAACACACTAAACTTAATACAGGATGTGTATGCACGTAAGGCAGTATTCTCTGCTTCAGTAGACAAACATTTAAGAAGAGCAGGTCTAGACTTTGATACAGTACAAGCACAAGGTAAAGAGCTACCTATTAGTGTACTAAAAAATTCACAGAGAGATGCATTACAAGCTACCTTTGCTGCTATGCCACGTACTATAGCACAGGGAGGTGGACGCACTGAGGATATAGCCCACACTTTTATTAAGTTTGTAGAGAAGTTACCTTTCGTACCTGTATTGGGTACTGGAGAACTTCCTTATGCTAGGTTTATGGTTAATGCAATGGCACACCAGCTATCCTTTAGTCCTGTAGGTGGTGTTAATGCTGCTGCAACCTTTACCAATGCTATGTATAGAAGGTTTGGTAGGCAAATGAATGACGCTACTACTCAAGCAGATTTTGCTAAAGCCAGAACACAATTTTCTAAGTCTGTAGTTGGTACGGCAGGATTGTACGCAGCTTTTAAATATCGTATGGAGAATCAAGATATAGAACCACATGAAATTAGAGGGCAGGATGGTAAACCTAGTGATGTTAGAAGGTTCTGGCCTTTTGCTCCTATACTAACATTAGCTGATGTGTTCGTTAAGATTAAACTAGATAAATTTGATGAGATTAGTTGGAGTAAAACAAAAGAAAATATAATAGGTACTAGATTCAGAATGGGTCAGTACGGTGGTGCTGTAGATGACATGATGGAGATCATGTACAAAGGTGTTACTGAAGGTATTGAAGCTGAAGAACTGGCAGATAAGTTTGGTGCGTATACAGGAGAGATGGGATCTAGATTTACTACACCTGCTAAGATAGTCACAGATGCGTTAGCAATCTTTGATGATGAACAAGCAGTAGTAAGAGATGCTTCACAGGTAGAGGGTGTTACACCAGAAGAAAGATTCTTTGATGCAGCTAAGAAGAAGCTATACAACAACATGCCATTCTTACAGAAGTCCTTGCCTGTAAGAGAACAAACAACTAGAGAGGGAGATCGTTACTTACAAAGTCCTGTAATGAGATTGTTCTTTGGTATATCTTCAGTAGAACGTAGAAGTAAAATAGAAAATGAATTACTTAAACATGGCTTAGAAGATTACACACTCACACCACGTACAGGAGACAAGAGAGCATCAGCCTTTGTAAATAAATATTTAGGTTCTTTTGTTGAGAAGGATCTAGGAGAGATAGTTGAATCTAAATACTATCAGGATGCAACTAAGAATGAACAGAAGCTAATAATAAATGATCAATTAGCAGAGGCTAAGAAGTTAGCAGAGATGCTAGGTAGGATGGACAGTAGAGATGTACAAGGTTCACGAGGTCCAACACCATTTACTAGAGGTGATTGGATTAAACTATCAGCACAGCAACGTGCTATAGCAGATGAAATGTATAAAGATAAATTTGGAAGATCGGTAGTAGAACAACAAAGGGAAGAACCCTCTGTTGATCACTTTTCTGAAGCTGTTGAAATTGCAAAACTACTGTCTCGCTAACGCTTATCTCCGCTACCCTGTATCGTACCTTTCTTTAACCTAGCTTCTAGCTTATCCTTATTCTGTTTAGCTATGACACCCAACGACATGTCAAGATCAGATGCTAGTGCTGCACAGTACCACAGGACATCACCTATCTCTGATGCTAGTTGTTCCTTCCAATCGTGAGGCATGGTATCTTCACCATCTCTAATAAGTTTCTTTACCTTATTAGCTACCTCACCTGCTTCCCCAACCAAACCTAAAGCTGGATATGTAATTCTATATTCTCGTGGATATATGGCTGTTGTCTGTGCGATCTTTTGGTAATCATTAAAATCTAACATTGCATATCTCTCCTTCAACCAGTTAAGTGCCGACTGTTCTAAGTTGCTCTTCATGCTTTACCTTTCGTAGTGTCTCAAAGTAGGCCTTGTTATAACCACGTTCCCACTCTCTAGATTGCATGGAGTTTTCTTTGTATGGGTTGGTATACTTTGCTCCTCTGTAGAAAGCATCGTAACCTCTACGCCACTGTATCTTTAGTGGTGCATCATTCTTATTTAGTCCTCTACGCATACTACTTCTCCCTGCTAATTCGGTTGATCCAATTCAGTAATTGCCATATTATAACAATCAGACCTGATAACAAAGTTATTGTCACCATCTTTATCGCCTTTCTTTTTAAACACAGCCTTATCAAAGTACTCTATCTTATCTTTACTACCTAAGAACCATGCAGTGCTAAAATCTTTTTTAACACGTACAAAGGCATACATGTCACACTTCTGTTTGGTGTTTAACTTAGCCACAGAACATTCGTAATGACTTAGTGGAGGTACACTTGTCTGCTTTGTCTTTACGTCTACTGTCTTACCATTGTCAAGCATGATGTCATAGTCATAAGTGTTCAACCACTTACCTCCCATTACTTTCAGAGCTACCTGCTCCCCTATGAAACCTGCTAGTGTACCTCCACCATTCAAGATGGACTGCTGTAACATGCCCATCTCTAACATCTTGTGCCTAGCTTCCATTACCATATCGTCTGTTATATCTAATGCAATCATATTGTATACTCCTTATGCAGTTAAGTCAACAACTTCACATACACCTGCTGAACAGGCTAGTTCCCTGCCTCCAGATGTACCGTCTTCTTTTTCGTAGTCAGATAGCTTACTCCAATCTATTCTACTTGGCATACGCTTAACCATCTCCATGCATGTAGACTTATCTACCTCTTGATAGGGAGCTTGCTTATACACATGCTCACTGTAAGGTAGAAAGCTAATGCCTGATAGATCATCAAAGTTCTCATATACCCATGCTCCTACTTCCATCCATTCGTTCTGTTTAACTGATATTGTAACAGATGGTTTGTGTTCACACCAGTGTGTTTGATATGTTAGCCACAGATTTAATTGCTCTATAGCTGTCATGTCATTACGTGTGACAGCCCCTGTTGGTGCTATAGTAGGAAAGCTAAACACTGTAGTGTCTAATGGCTTAGTAACGTCAGGCTCATTAGGTATACCCATATCAACCATGAACTGTGTCATAGGGTCTTTGTTATCAGCACGTACTGTCCTGATGTAGTATGGACTATGCCTTGCATGAATGCCACTGGCACTATCTACTAGCTGTGATACAGTACCTGATGGCTTAACACATGTAATAGCTACTGACATGTTAATGCCTATTGCTTCTGCTATCTCTTTGTTGGTATCTACAGCTACTTGCTTTAGTTCCTCTAGTACTTTAGGAAGACTAAGACTCTGTTGCTTACCATTTAACAATGGACAGTCCATGATACCTGTAAGAGATACGCCCAACAATCTTTCTTCTTCTGTGTTAATCTTCCATATCTTACGTAGGTATCTAAAATCAGTAAGTGTAGATTGTAATGTACCTAATATAGTAGCTAACTTTACTTTCTCTTTAAGTGTTTTAAGTGTATCAGTATTACGTGCGACTACTTCTGACAGGTTACAGAACTGAAATGGTCTTAGTATAATCTCAGAACATGGGTTACAACCAAAGACATGATCACCATTTCTTCTGCCAGTTTTAGATGCTTGCTTCAGTGCTGACTGTCTGTTGAAGATACCACGTTCACCTGACTGACTTTCGTACAATGCTGTCCACTCTCGCATGAATGTTCCCATGTCAGGCTTAGTGCCATAGGCTACGCTGTTGTTAGCTAGTGCTCTCTGTCCTTCATTGTTCCACCAATCTCCTGACTTGGCATGACGCATCTGGTCATCATCAATGTCTGACAGGCTGATCAATGCACTACGTCTTACACCACCTACAACTACTACCTCACCTATCTTACACATAATGTCATGGCATTCTAGTGGTGTTAGTCTACGTCCTACTGCACCTTTAAACTTCTCAATGCAGAAGTTAAACAGATCCTCTAGTGGTGCAGCACCAGATGCCCTACCACCAAATGTCTTTAATCTAGCACCAGCAGGACGTACCTCACTGACATCCCATGTAGGTATCTGACCAGAGTATAGCATAGCTAGTAATTCTTTGAGGGACTTTGCCCACCCAACACGTGAGTCTCCTACTTTAATTACTGTATCGGAATGGTGTAGTTCTTCATTAACAAATGGTAGTTTCTCTGTGTACTTTTTTTCAACAGAGAAGCCAACACCTGTACCACACATAAGTATGTACATGCATTCATCAAATACTCTTGGTGTATCTACTGTCATGTATGAACAGTTGTAACTAGGTACGTGGCATATATCCAATGGTGCACCTGCTGTCATCAATGCTCTCATACTTGGCATAACATTTAAGTCCTGTACTGCACTAGATAGTTTCTTGTGTATATCATCAGGCATTACGTAACCATACTTATCTTTTACGTAGTTTTCAAGATAGTTAAAGTATCTCTCTACTGTCTCAAGCCAACCTTCACGCCTCTGATCACCTTCTCTCCATCTGGCATAACGTGATAGTGCAATAAAATTTTGGTAGTCAGAACTTAAATAGTTATTTGTGTGCATGTCTATCTCTCCATAGTAATTTTTAATGATGATACCTCTAAGCCTCCTACATCGTGGATATAGTCACGTAAGCCATCATCTATTTCAGATGCAACATCTCCATCAGAAGGCATAGGATACTCTTCTTTGTCAATGTCTAAGGTTAAAAATACTTTTACTTTCATTATTTATCCATGTGTTCTATTAGTTTATCTAAGTACCACTTAGCTTTATTAAGATCTTCTACAGCCTTACCTTTGTAATCAAACCTCCATAAGTATTTCATTATGTTACCTTGTAGGTAGTACTTAAAGTTATCACCTGTAGCAGCACTGATAGCGTCAATGCACTCTACCCCATTTTGATTATAGTGTGGTGGATGATTGACCATATCAAAAGATGAGAATGAAAATGGTCCAGTAGTATCTTTAATTGTAATAGTCTCATTGCCCATTGTAAGTGTGTCCATTATGCTGATCCTTTCGTCTTAGTGTTAAAGGTTAAGTGTATTACGTTACCATCTACACCTGTTACCTCTGCCTGAACAGGCTCAGTTATATGTGTCTTTGGTAACGTGTCATTCTCGTAGTCTGTTACGTAATTACTTATGTCACTTCTTAGTACTTCATCATACTCCATCATAGGTACAGAAGCACAAATCATTTTAGTCAAATGCATCAGCTTTGTAAAGTCTTCTCCTGTAAGTTTGTGTTTGTCATCCCACATTATACATATATCTACATCACCATTCCACTGACCATCTACCATATGAGGACGCAATCGTATTGCAAAATCATTAGGATCAAACTCAGGTGTTATTTCTTCTGTCATACGATTCTCCTCTTAGTTCCTGTAAAGGCTATAAACTTTTTGTGTTTGTTCTTGCCTTTTTCTTTTAACCATTCTTCAGGTATAACCCTGTTACTATACAGTAAGCCATACTTATAACACCATTCTCCATACGTACTCTTCGCTCCTTTACGTAGCTTTCTTCTACTGTTTTCAAAGACAAATCTTATATCCAATTTAGGATGTTGTCTCTTAATTGCGAGATGCTTACGCCTATCAGCAGCAGTAAACATCCCCTTAGACTCTATGATTATACCATTATCCAGTACAAAATCAGGAGTATAGGTACGGTAGGCTAGGTCTTCCCACTCTATCTTAAGGCTTTCATATGTAAACTTTACTTTTAAAACCTTAAGCTCATCTGCGAGTTTCTTTTCTAAGCCTGACCTATACCCATACTTCCTTGCATGAGAGAACTTTGTGTAGTTCATCACGTGTTAGTAAGCTCTTCCATGCCAGAATGAAAATGCACCAGAGCCTAGTTGATTTACACCATAGCCTAGTGTCTTTAGCTCATCACGTATTGTAGAGTCTATATCTTTCCTAGCCTCTAATGCAGCACGTAAAGAAGCAGTACGCTTCTCTTTGTACTCACGTTTCATTTCAGATAACTGTGCTTCAGCTTCTCTGATTGCAGTTTCTAATTCTGCTAAGTCTGTATCCATTCTTCTAACCCCTTTCTGTTTTCGTTCTTACCATATGCATCATAGTGATGCCTACCATCACGAAACTGTCCATTCTCTACAGCTTCCTTAACGTCTGGATTTGCCTCAAGATAACTTGCTTCAGGAAAATCAGTCATGCTTTACTCTCCTTCTCTATATGCACGTAAGAAACTATCTTAGGTTCCTTTGCACGTGACTTCAATGCTGGCAGTTCTTTCAACTCAGGCCAACAGGTTTTGCGGAAAGAACACCAGCTACACTCACTGCCTAGTATTTTATTTCCTGTTGGTTTACCATTAAAGGTTTCATCTACTGCATCAAAACATCTCTTGAACTCATTCTTATTAACAGTCTTGACTGTCTTGTTAATATGGTACATTTCTTCCATCATGTCAATGCCTTTAGCTGGTACATATTTAAAGCTACCATTTGCTTTATTAACTACCCACCAACCACCGGGCTTAAGACCTGATGCTGTAGCGTACCCTGCAAGTTGACCCACATAACCAAACGAGTCATGTGCTTTTAACGTAGCAAAGTCTTTGAACTTATTTCTATAGGACCAATCAGATGCAGATTTAATATCATCTACAGCCCCATCAATCTCTATATCATAAGTACCTTTGATCTTAGTGTCTTGTTCAGGTAGATCTAGTTCTACTGTATCAGCATCTCCATACTCTACCTTTGCTTCTGTTAATAGTCCTTTGAATACTGCCTCTACTATGTCTCCTAACATCATATTCATTACAAAGTTACTGGGTAGGGGCTGTGCTTTCTCAGGCTGGTTCTTTTGAAACCAGAGTTGGCAAGAGGGTCTGCCTATATTAGACATCCTCAAGCCGAACTCACCACGCTTGTTGCCCCCACCAAACTGACGAGCTAGTGCATCCATGACATCCTTACCAATACGTTGTATAGTATCTTCAGATAACACAGCCTTACCATTGGCTGCATCTGTCATGTACTGCGCTAGTGCCAGTTCAGCAGGATGATTCATTACGCTACTGCTTCATCTTCAAGGTCAACAAACTCATTCACTAAGTCTGTATCATCAGCAGACATCTTACGCTTGGACTTATCATTCCATGCAGTAGCGATGTACTCATTGTAACTATCTACCCACTCCATGAAGTCAGCAAACGTAGACTGATCATCTGATGTCAGGGCAATCGTGTTGTCCATATCAACAGATACTTCAGGAATATAAAAGCTACTACCATTTGGCAATGGCTTTTCTTCTGTGCCAACAGTAAGCACGTGTGAGATAGGTAGTAACCTCTGCTTATTAAAGGAGTTGTATGTGTCGCCTAGTATCTTAAAGGCATCACGATTATCTATCTCCCATATGAAAGGTGTAGTGCCTACCTTAGTTTCTGCACCTGACTCATCTACAGGATCAACGAGATCAGCTAAACCAAACACAACACGTGTGCGCTTGATCTGTCTGATCAGATCCTGTTGTGCAGTAGGCAGTGCCTTGAAGTCTTTGATCCAACCACTAGGCTTACCACAGTTGAACCCACCATCATTGTCTTTGAGATCGACATACAAGGACTCACCCATGACAGTCTTGACAAAGCGATTAGGAATGTTACCTGAACCTTTAATAAAACGCTTGTACATAAAGCGTTGTAAGAATGTACGTATCTTAATCTGTGGTGCGTACACAGTGCTACTGTCTGGTACTTCTAGTTTGAAGTGTCCACCTGACACCACCTCCATGTTTACCTTCTTACCTTTCAGTTCAGTCTCACCCATAATAGCTGAATGAGAGATACGTAGTCTAGCTAGATTGCTAGTCTGCTTACTCTTGTTACCAGCATCTGCTGTGATGCCCATTGCTTTAGCCATTTCATCATAGTTGTTTGTATCTACAGTTGTTATTGACATGTGTTATTCTCCTCACATAGTTTTTCAAAAGAGCATAGTTATACTACGCAACGTCCTTAATGTCAAGCCAATTATTACCTATTTTAGATTCTAATAATAGAGGTACATTAATACGTATACCAAAGTGGTGATGTATATGTAAACTCATATTAATACTACAATCTTCAATAGCCCATAAGACATGATCTTCTTCTTCTGGATGTACATCAACGACAATACTATCATGTACTGTGTTGACAATACAGGACTTTTTACCTTTCAATAAAGTCTCTATCCATAGTAGTGCTACAGGTACAATATCTGCTGTAGCAAATGATTGCACAGGATAGTTCTTGATCTGTGTAAAATAACTGATCCTACCACGTGCATTTCTTTGTACATCAGGAAATGAAAACTCCCTACCTGATGGTGTTGTAATCTTGCCTGTGTTAAGTGCTTCTTTGGCAAGAGTGTCATGCCAGTTAGCAATACCCTTGTACTTCTCATTGAAGTGGGTGTAGTAGGTAGCTTCTGCTTTAGATCTACCATATCCACTAGCCCCATATAGAGGAGCAAAGGTATGTGCTTTGGCATCTTGTCTGGACATAACCTGCCCAGCATCTGTGATGATCTTGGCTGTGTAGGAATGCACATCAAAACCATCTGTTACTTCCCTGATAGCTACAGGATCTTGAGATAGGTACGCAGCTACACGAAACTCTAGCTGTGCAAAGTCAGCTTCAAGTATCTTGCCTCCATTGAATCTCGATATGAATACACGTTTGACAGGAAACGTACCTCCACGTGGCATGTTCTGCATGTTAGGCTCTCTACCACTTAGCCTACCAGTAGATGTCATGTGTTGGTTCAGTCTTACGTGTAACTTACCATCAGCTTTAACATTGTTAGCTATCCCACCAACAAATGCGGATAGATAAGTATCCAATGCAGATAGCCTTTGTACCTTCTCAAGAAACTCTAGTGCATCAGTCATGCCTTTAGTTCTCGCTGAGTTTGCTAGTAGCTCTAGATTCTTTCTGTTAGTAGAGAACCCATTAGCTGTAGCCCACTTAGCATTGGGAGCATTAAACTTTAAACCACCAACAATACTAGTAGGAATAACATGATACCCATTGCCGTCGCACGAGTTACACTTTGACAGTTTGGCGTATGGTGTTCCATCCTTTTTCTCCTTTCTTATTTTACCTGACCCATAGCAATCGGCACACCGCTTTACATGTGACTTGTACACTATGTCAGTTTCTTCCCTGACCAGTTGTTTGAAAGCAGTCTGCCCCATATACGGATCGAACTTATTTATCCAGACTGTTTTATCTACAGGCTTACGACTGTATATCAGAGTAGATAGTTGCTCTGGACTGCTTAAGTTTAATGGTACATCTCCCATTAATTCCCTTACTTTAGTTTCTAAGTATGACAGTACCTCCTTTCTTTCTTCTTCAAATGCAATACGTACACCTTCCAGTGCAGTAATGTCTACGTTAAAACCTCTCGTATAGATCTTAGCTAGTGCAATAACCATCTGATTAGTTAGCTGCACTACATTGTGCATACCACTAGCCTCTGTACCTACTAGCTTGACACGTAGTTCATGTGCCAGTTGCTGTGTTGCATGTAGGTCAGCACTTAGATACTCAGCTAACTCAGCATGTGGTACATCACGTACTGATACACCCTGCTTGAGATAAGCCTTGAGTGTGTCCTGCTTCTTAGTATCTAGATCGTAGCGTTGTGCACATGCTTCCAATGACAGAGGTTGCTTGACACCACGTAGTATCAGATACTCCATCATCATTGTGTCAAACACTGATCCATTGTAGGTAAAGCCTGACTCCCATAGCCACACTAAGTCATGGCCTATGTTGTGACCAATCAGTACAGTAGCCTGATCTAACTTGCTCTGTACAATAGCATGACCATTAGGAGTAGCCTCTACTTCACTGTGATCAAACGTAACGATGTCTTCATTGCCATGATCATCGAGCATACCCACCATAACTAATGTGTTCTCTGGCTCGAAAGGATCTAGCTGTAGCTTACCTTCACGTTTGATTACTGTGTTTTCTACATCAAGAGTCAGTTTCACTTTTCTCTCCTTTAGGAATTTCTACAAAGTTAAAGTTAGAACTAAACGATCTGCGCTCACCTTTAGTATAGAAAGGATACACACAATGGAACAACTCACTAGGAAATACATAGAAGTCTCCAACTTGTGGTCTTACCATAAAGTTTGTAGCACTGTAGCTACCTGCACTACCAGATATAAATTGTATGTGTCCATGAGAAGGATGATGATCTTTGTAGTCCTCTTCCCATTCTTTCTCGATACCTTCAGGTAGTTTCAGATACCCAACACAGGACATACGACATCCTGTATGTAGGTGTACTGGATTGTACTCAGTCTCAAACTGCCTGACTAACCAGCCAGATACGAACTGCATACTGTACTCAAAGTTATCTGTATTTAATCTGTTTCTACCATATGAGTTTCGTATAGTAGCTGTCTGATTGTACCTACCTATAAAGTCTTTGACTTCATTCAAGAACAGATCTCTCATTGCTTCACTGAAGTGTAGCTCCTGACCTACCTTACCTACTAAGTTATCTGAATAGTCCTTTAGATCAGGCTCTTCTTCATAGAAACTATTCATGTTCTTTACAAACTCAGGACTTAGTTTCTTGTAGCCCATGACAGGACCAAATGGAAAGAAGATCTGCTCATCTGCATCCTTCTTAGGTGTGAATATATTAACCATGCTTTACCTCCTTATGCTGAAAACAATGCTGTCTTATAATCAAACTCACAAGTTACCATACCATGCCAACCTGTCAACTTGTTTTTTGCAATGTTAATATGTCTCTGTGTGTCTTCCTCAGTCTGGTTCTCTGTTGGTGGGTTCCTTGCAATCAGGAGCATGAGGTCAGCTTCAGCTGCCTTGCCTGTCTTGGAACCTTCCATCATAGATTGGTTGAGTACTACTCTACCCTCAGCTTCAGCAGATAACTGTGACATATAGAACACAGCACACTCCTGTTGCTTTGCTATTTGCCTAGCGTACATGACATTCTGTTTGAGTGTCTCATGTATACTGGCAGAGTTAGCTGTGGATGTAAACTTATCACCCATATCTAGCATGATGATGTCAGGCTTGTAGTATTTACATACTGACTCCACCCATGCCATGTCTTTCTCTGTGCTGTCCTTGAACTTAAGATGCCTAGACTTAGCTTTGTACGTAGCTAGATGCCTAGCCTTATCCTTACGTATGCCTACTGAGTCTGTACCTACTGCACATGTTAGATACCTGTGGCCTACACGAGTAGGTGTTTCTTCATTACAGAGCACAATAACTTTAGCACCCTGATCTGCAAAACCATCTGGCCCCATAACCAAACTGGCATGGAAGCTAGTCTTACCTGTATTAGACCTAGCACCTATCTCGATAAGCTGACCTGCATTCACGCCCGGAACCTTACGTGCAAGGCTAGGTATGTTGAAGGTCCACTTGCTTTGTAAGTCACCCTCGTCAAGTATCCTGTCCATGTTCATGTCTTCCCACTGTACCTGTAACTTAGGTATGAAGTCATCACCATGTACCTCAAGCAGATTACGTAGTGGCTGTAGACTTTTGAGTGATCCATTAACAAAGTCGAAACCTAAGTTGGCAACCTCTTCACCAATCACCTGCTGAAATAACTTAGACAGTACCTCTTGTGCTATGTCCTTACCCATAGGCTGTTGTGTTTTAATCTGACCAAACAAAGCAGAGTACTGTTGCTTCTGTGCTGTAGTCAGTGTTGGATTATCCGATAAAAAAAGTGCCTCAACTTCATCTGGTGAGACACTGCGATCATAGTCATCCATTGCTTTATCTATTACACGTTTAACTTTCTGTATGTCCTTGCTGAATAGTTTCATAGGGCAACGTGAACCCCTGTGTTCCTCGTAGAATTGTTTCTCCATAAGGCTTCGTATAAGTGAAAGTTCCATAGCTCATCCTTTCATAGTTCATTAAGAGCGTCCATATCTTTCTTGTGTCTATACTTTATATCGTCCTGTAGACGTAGGACTTTTACATTATTAACTACACTTCGTAACTCCTTTGCTATTGCTAAAGTTTTCTTTGATGCATCAGGATCTAATGCAACTACTGCTGTAGAGAACTGCGCTAGGTATTGCCTCTGTTCGTTGGACATGGAGGTTCCCATTAAAGCTACCCCTGTATGTCGATCTCCTCCAACAACTGCTGCACTAACGCAATCCTCTACAACAACAGCTACCTTACCACAACCATGTACATAAGGCAACCCACTATTTCCATATCGCTTCCACTTAGGTATCCGCTTACCCAATGCCCTGCCAGTAGCGTCAACTGTAATACCATTATGTACTACAGGAAACACAACACGATGCTCACGTATGTCATACATCAGACCATGCTCTGCTACATCAAGACCCCACTCACTTGCATACTCATAGACAGGGGCATCAGTAGGTACAGGCACTGGCACTACATACATAGGCATATCAAAGCTGGTGTCCTTTACCTTTACTATTTTGTTTAGCTTGTCCTGTATAGCAGTGGCAGACATGCTCACTCTGTTAGCACCACTGATACTACACCCTGCCTTGTAACAGTTCCATAGTAGCTGTCCATTTAGATTGGACACAGTGAATGTCCTACGTCCTTTGCATTCAGGACAATCCATACGTACAGAACTACCATCAGTGATGTCTAAGCCTGTGAGATATTCAAGCATTTACTTTCTTCTCCAGTTCATAATAAAAATCTGCGACTTGATACATTTCTTTCACAGTAGCTACACTCTTTATAGTATTTACTCTAAGAGAAACTACAACTAAATTATCTTTAGTATAACCTTTACTGTTATCTATCCTGTCAAAAGACATATTCCATTCGCTGTTAATATTAAAAACAAATGGTACTTTATATATAGGACATTTTAAATCCTTTGGTACTAAACTTAGTATATCATCTGCTGTTACAGTAAATGGAACATTTAAATTTTTTCTTTTTTTCCATCCATTTCTAATACACTCTCGTTTGTGTATTGCCCAATTTCTATTAATATCAGCATAAGAAGAAACTATTTTTGCGTTATGCCTTCTTTTTCTCCTAAGTTTATTATAGTATTCTCTGTATTCTGGTGTTCTTTGTCTTTGTCTTGCCCTTTCCTTAACTTCAGGTCTTTGATAGTACTCTTTCCTCCTCTCCTTAACTTCTGGTCTTTCATAGTACTCCTTTTTGTACTGTTGTTGTTTAGTTAAACCACTTAATGACATATCAATCCTCCTTAAACTGTTGTCGTGCAGTCAATGCACTGTTAGCACTAAGATAAGTATTCTTTATGTAAGGCTTCACCGATTGTGGATTAGCATGACCTGTCACTGACATAATCTGTGGCAGTGGCACACCTGCCTCTACCATTTCAGTTGTACCAGTTCTTCTAAGATCCATCAAGCGTAATTCATCTGGTAGTTCAGCCTGTCGCATTATCTTCCTACCTATCTTGGACAATCGTTCCATTGAGAATGGTTTGTATTCACCACCATAAGGTGTAGGCATAGGTGCTACATATTTCTGGAAGTCAAAGTCCTGCTGTTGTTCTGTAAGCATATCAAGTAACTCATCTGATATGGGTAGCTGTACCTCTGCACCACGCTTGGACTGTAGCAGTTTTAGTCTACGTGTATTGAAGTCAATACTATCCCATGTCAGCATACGCATATCACCTACACGTTGACACCACTCATAGGCCATCTGCACTATCAGTCCTACATTACGATACACAAAGTCACTATAAGCTACGTCAAGAAACTGACGCACCTGATCCTGTGTCCATACTGTGTTACGTGCAACAGGTGATAGCTTCCTTACTAGCGTGAATGGATTATTCTTAACATACTCCATGTCCTGACCATGCCTGTACACAATGCCAGCTACTGCTGCCACATGATTAGCTAGGTGTATGCCTCGTGTAACCCATTCTTCATACGCCATCCTTGCGTCCTTGCCTGATACAACAGATGCAGTTGTTTCACCTAACGTGTCTGTCAATATCTTTAAGAACCTAGTGTAGTCTAACTTTGTTTGATCACGTAAGCGATTAAACTCAGATGACTGTAAGTACAGCTTGACCAACTTCTTTAGTGGTATCGCTCTCATTGTTACTCCTCCTAGTATCCATTTGGAATTATAATATAATGTATCCCAAGAA
>Ga0208545_1000343_pt1 | contig 21967 bp, 19 predicted proteins | sample DEB08_DNA_12_FD_185498 | JGI IMG/M metagenome (GOLD analysis project Ga0208545, IMG submission 185498) | Aqueous microbial communities from the Delaware River and Bay under freshwater to marine salinity gradient to study organic matter... | ecosystem: Environmental > Aquatic > Marine > Coastal ... | reverse complement strand
ACTTGTCGATGCCGCCAGCGGTATCCACGCCCGTCACAATCCACACTACATACGTACAGTACGTGGGGATAACAAAGACCCGTTGACACAGTTCCTTATTGATTCGGGTGTGCCAGCAGAGCGTGACGTGATGAAGCCTGACTCAACAACCGTGTTTAGCTTCCCAATGGAATCACCAAAGGGTGCAGTCACACGCACTGAAATGACAGCCATAGAACAGCTAGAGTTGTGGAAGACCTATGCCCTGCACTGGTGTGAACACAAGCCATCCATCACTGTGTCTGTAAAAGAAGAAGAGTGGATGGAAGTGGGTGCGTGGGTGTACGAAAACTTTGATGTGGCATCCGGTGTGTCCTTTTTGCCATTCAGTGACCACACGTACCAACAGGCACCATACCAAGACATAGAGCCTGATGACTACCTAGAGTGGAAGGAAAGGATGACGTACGTTAACATTGACTGGTCACGCCTTACTGACTTTGAAAAAGAGGACAACACCACAGGTTCGCGGGAACTGGCGTGTACTGCAGGTGTGTGTGAAGTGGTTGACCTCAATGCCGCCTAAAGAAAAGAAACCACTTGTTTGGAAGCGGGGAAAGGATTATCTTATCTACAATCCACCCCGCAAGTCAGAACAGTGGGACGAGTGGCAACGAGTTAAACAGAAACACGAGGAGAAGCAAAATAATGAAAAGTGACACTATAAATATAAATGACAAAGAACACAAAGTGGAAGACTTTGATTCAGTACAGAAGTACTATGTGCTACACATCGAAGACTTAGACACTCGTATTCGCAAACTAAACTTTGAGTTGGATGAGATGCGGGCGGCACGGGAATACTTTGGACAGTCGCTTGCAAATTCTTTGCAGGAACAGACTGATGATTGAAGTCAAGATAACACCTGAACTGATACAACGCGCACGTAAAAAAACTGCCACTGTAGGTAATCTACAGGGCAGCATTACGGGTAGCCTTAGTCATGTGGTGGGTGCTATAGGCGAAATCATTGTAGCCGACGCTATAGGTGCAGACGAATCTAACACCTACGACTACGATTTAGTTAGGGACGGGGAGCGTATAGACGTAAAGACCAAACGCTGCAACACCCGCCCCTTTCCACACTATGACTGTTCGGTGGCTGCACACGGGACCAAACAAGATTGTGACAGTTATGTGTTTGTACGAATCTTGACCGATTCATCACGAGCGTGGATACTAGGTTCTATTCCAAAACAAGACTTTTACACAAAGGCAACTAAACATAGACGCGGTGACGTAGACCCTGCCAACGGCTTTACATTCAAAGCTGATTGCTACAACCTACAAATAAGCGAGTTATCTGATGTCAAAAAAAGCATCTCTATTTAAATTTGAAGCAAACCTTTTGCCCAACGGAAAGGTCGAGTTGCTGTCTGAATCAGTCAAGCCCGAAGAGTTTGAAGCAGTGATGAACAAGGGGATGCCGGAGTACGATGGTTCGCACTCAATAGCATCCCTGTTACGTTATCTGCAATCGTGGTCTAACGAAGCGTTGGAGAAGTCAACTAGGTACGTCTAACTTTTGCCCTTGCCATCAGCGGCGTAGAACGGAACCATTTTTCCGGCTTTGTTCTTTACCATCTTTAGGCTACCACCGTCTGCCATCTTCATCATCGGCTTCTGCATCATCTGATTCTGCATCATGTTCTGTTGACCCTGTGTGGATGTCATCATGCCCCCCGCTTGTGCTTTCTTGCGGGGTTTTTTTGTTGCCATGCCGCCGTACATCATTGGCTTGCGCTTTGCAGCACCGCCGTACATCATGCCTTTGCGTTGTCCGTTAGTATATGTCTTCATTTGATTTCTCCAATTATATTTATTTAAACGGGGTTTTAACAGTATTTATGTCTCGTTTCCTTTTTGGAATTAGGCTTTTAACAAAGGAACCTACTCCTTTACTTAATTCTACGTTTGATACCCCGCCGGGATTTACTACTATATCTCTACCAATTTCGTCTTTTAATTTTCTTTCTTCTAGTAAAAGAGCCGCGTCAGAACTGGAAGCAGCTAAAGAATTTGTAAATGCACGTAAAAACAAAGTTTCCTTTTCTGGACTAAAAGGTTTTCCTGTTCTTATCATCTCCAAAAATAAAGTACCAAACTCAGGATCAAGCATAGCACCCTTTAGCATGTTGTATCTTCTAATTCGTGACTGTTGAATCATGGATTCTGATGCCAGCCAACGTAATCCAATTGCGTTTCTTTGCCAAGCGTATATTCTACTTACATAAGACTCTACGCTCAACGCTCGTGGCACACCTTGAATAGCAGTTTTTGCCACCGTAGAAGCATCAAGTTCTGTAATTACTTTAGCTGCAGATTCCCAGACTGTAAATCTTTCATCGCCTATAAGTTCCTTTACAATGCCTTGTTTTGTAGTGTTGTTTAATCCCAACATTTCATTCAAAACATCTAAATTAACTGCAAATTCCTGCGACAATGTATCTACGTCAGTTATGTTCATCTTTCTTCCATTAGGGAACACCTTGCTCATCATGGAATCTAGATATACGTTAGCAAGAACACCACTTATTTGGTCATCGGTTAGTTTTGTGTTGTTCTTTAATTCCTGTCGTAACTCCTGAACAACTAAAGAACCACTGTCTGTAATGGTACCCGCTATAGCTTCGTTGGATAGTTTCTTTCCAGTGTAAGATTCTAAAAACTTAACAGCCAGTTTTTTACTTTCTAACCTTTGTACAGCAGGTTTTATTGCACCACCAATGGCAACTTCCAAATCTTTTTCCGCTGTTTTTACTACGTCGTCGTACGTGGCTTGTCCTATGGACTTTGCATTGAACGCTTGAACGTCATCTAAAACCTTGCCTACAGAAATCATGGGAACGTCCGTTCCATCTGCTGACTTCATGGTAAATATTCTAGACAAGTTGTCTAGTTCTTTAAACGCTTGTCCGGGAATTAGACTGCTCTTTTGCCCCACAATATGTTCTGAAACAGCGGCAGAAAGTATTGATCTAAACGCTTCGGTGGTAGTCTCACCTTCTATAAAGGCATACGTTACAACAGAAGGATCAGGGTCACTTCCTTGTACCTTTGTACCCAAAACTCTAGCTAGATTGTTGTAAAAAGCTTTACCTTCTGTTTGTGAATCCATATTTACTAAGGAGCGTATGTTTAACCACGTCTTTGGATCACCATTTCTGTACGTTATGTTAAGCGGCACGTTAGTTGCAACTTCTGAACTGGTGTCTCTTTTACCCCAACTCATCCACTTTGGTATTACGCTACCCTTGTCATGCCACTTATTTTTGTATTCTCCCCATCCTTGATTTGCTTTATTTAAGACATCAGGTACAGACTCTAACATTCCGTCTGTATCTTTTATGAAAAGGGTTTGTGCGGGAAGAACACTACCATCTGCAGTCTCTATAGAAAACTGTCCCATTTTACTTGATAATATTGCGCTTACAGTTTTTAAAGTTTTAGCATCTTCTCCATCAATTTTGTAAGACAATTCAGTTACTGCCCTGTCAAACTCACGCATTTGATTTAAAGACACGTTTAACATACTGTTTAACATAGTTGCTTCAGGAGTATCAGAAGAGTTAGCTGCTTCTCTAAGGTATCGTATAACTTGAACAGTTTGGCTTTCTTCTTTGTTAAATAATTTACCGCTATTTTTAAAAGATTTAACCAGCCCTTTAACTACATCTTCTACAGAATCACCTTCGTCGGCTAAAGCCAAAAAGAATGGTTCTGCTAACTCTTCAAAGATAGCTTCATTAGCTGATCTTTGTCCTTTTGACATGCCTGATTTTGCTAGTTGGCGTGACTTTATTACACCTGCTTCTTGCACAGTAAACAACGCATCAAACGCATCACCTATGTTTACAGTAGCCATACCAGATGTTACAGGGCTTCCATCTTCCAAGAAAAATTTAGCGGGCTTTGATGGTGTACCTAGTCTGTAGTATGCTTGTTGGGCTATTGCCTTTTGGCTTCCATGTGACGCTTCTAAAATCGTAGCCAGTAGTTCTCCTGTTGATTCTATAGAAGATATAAGGACAGGCTGAGAAGCACCCTGTGCTAAAATACCACCCGGATATTGGGTATCGCTGAAGTCTTTTATTTTTATTTTAGCTGAATCTAGATTGCCTAGTTCTTTAATAACATTTTTAGAAACTTTGTTTACTACTTTTGCAACTTCGTCAACGACTTTGTTTGCAAGCATTTCAAATTCTGCTTTAGGAAGACCACTTGAAGTAAGTAGATTTTGATCTTGTAAGTTTCTTACGGCTATGTCCACAGTCTGTTTACTTCTTCCTCCCAAACTTTGTGCCTCTACAAAGGAAAGATTTTGACGTAATTTATCTAATTGAGATGTCACACCATCGGTGTTAATTATGCCAATCAACTCTGTAAGTTCATCTACACTAGCTTGCCCACCTGTTACAGCTTCTGCAATCATGCCGTAGAACTCATCGTACTGCGCTACTTTAGGTGCGCTAGGGTCAGGTGCTTGCAAATTAAATAGCACACCACGTAGTGCTTCTATTGTGCGGGTTTTTGCCATCACTACTGTTTGTAGCACTTCAAGGGATTTTTGATCCGTTGCCATAGCACCAACACTCATGGTTGCCCGTGTTATATCTTCTAAACCTTGCAGACCTACTAAGTTACTAAGATTCGCAACGCTCATGGATATAGTGCCTTCATCCAAACCTGCTTTAATCAGGGGTTCAAACGCATTTGATACGTAGTCACCTCGTGCTTGCATAGTTGCTTGCATTTCTGGAGAATATTTACTTATGTGTTTTGCTAAAAACTTTCTGTACCTATCTTTGCCCCCTGCACCCGGAACAGACTTAAACAAAAGCTTACCCACGTCAGAACCCATCACTCTAAAATAGGCGGGATTAGATACAGTACGAAGGACATCAAACATTATGCCTCCCCCCAATCCTATAAGTTCACCCATGTAGGTGCTATTCATTACTGAACCATCTTGACTGTCTGTCATCTGGAACATGTGTCCTGTAAGACCCATACCCAATACAATAGCACTGTCTGTTCTTTTTACATCCCTAATCCACAGGGGCGTAGCAGATCGTACTTCTATAGCTTGTAACTCTGTAGTTGCTTCTGATAGGTCTTTCTTAATTGCTTTAAGAAGTTGTCTATCTTTTATTGTACCAGTCCCGTTTGCTATGCGTGTTTCTGCACCTTTTTGTCTATTTTTTAAACGATCCATGTACTTTTTCTGGGCTATGACTTCTGCCCTCTGTAACACAGGATTAGACGCATCCCTGCTTTGCATGGCTCTGTTAAGTTTTACTTGGGTGCGTAAAGGTCCGAATCTTATTCTTTGGAATATTGACGGGTCTATCTGATCGTCTGTTTCCTCAATCAAACCAGTCTTTTTGTTAAAGCGTATTTGGGGACGAAGACTAACAAACTTTTTTAAGCTTTCTTCTACTGACCTAGAGGTACCTTCGCTTAATTCTTTAGCAAAAAACGCATCAAATAGTTGTAATTCTTTTTTGTTAGTAAGTCCGGCTTTGATAACCAAAGCCCTAGAAAAAGGCAACACTTGGGATGCTATGTTTAAAATGCGAGGTCCTGCTCCTGTGAACGTGTTCATGTACTCTTCTGCTGCTGGAAGGGATATTTCAAATCCTTTTTGTGCCATTGTTGCTATAAACATGTCCGTAGCTTCAGGCCAAGCATCAGAAAGAATTGATTGACGACGCACACTACTTCTAATATCCCAATATCCTGATTCGTCAGAAGACTCAGCCATTGCCAAGTTAAAAACTGATAGAACTGAGTCTGTGACTTCTCCTGCACCCCACAACAACATTTGAATGGGGAATCTAACGTTGCCTTCAACGGCGGATTTTTGAATCTTTTCAAAGTCACCCATTGATATAGAATTTTGTGCGTGTTTTACAACTCCAAGAATTGTGCGAGGATCAGTAACTCCCACTGAATTAAGACGCTTTTTAAGTATTTGTGCGTACACAGGAAATGCTTGTTCTTGGTCCAGCATAGATAAAGAAATCAAACTGTTCTTGTTCACCCAAGTTTCTTTTTCTTCAGTAGTCAGGTCTGACCATTTTACTCTTGACCTAGTTATATCTGAAGTGGAGAACACTCGCAGTTGCTTGGCAAACTCGTCTGTGCTATCTTCTTGTTTTGCTATTGTTAATTCAAAATCAGGTACTGTTGTTTCTTTAAGTAGGTACCCGTCCCAATCAAAATCAACTTGAGTGCCACCCTCTGAAACAATACTAACAGCACCAAAGTTGTTAGCCGCGTTAATGCGCGACATATAATTATCTGGCAACTGGCTAAAGGGAAGGTATTGTCCCTTTGAGTTATACACGCCTTGTGAATTTGCAAAAGCGGCCTTTGCTTCTGCAGTGTCTAGACTAAAGGGTATGGTTTCCCCAGACGAACCAATCAGATTGTCTACATCTTGTATAAATACATTAGTCTTAATTAGTGACGGGTCTTTTACTTTTGCTTTTACATTCTTTTTAATTGCAAAATCAACAATAGGAACAGGAGCAAGTTCCTCCCCGTACTCCTCAATCAATTCAGGGGCTGGAGATTTAAATACCCCCTTTCCACCACTAGGTTCTAAAGCGGGAAACTTATCTACAGGTTCAGCAGGTACAGTCGTAGAAGGGTAGACTCCCTCGCCTACTGTGCGATCACGCGCAGCAGCTTGGTCTGTGTCCAATTTACTGATTTGGTTTTCCCTGTTAGCTTGTGCTTCAAGGTCAGCAGCCCGCTTTTCATCCATACGATTTTGCATGATTGTCTGTAGGTTTTCAGCCATAAAGGTCTACTTTCTTCCTAAGATATTGTTTACGTCTTCTTTTGTAGTTTGCCCAGATTGAATAAGTTGTTCTACGGTAGTTATTGTTGGTTCATTAGGATTACCTGTACCCAGACCCAAATCAAATGGCTTTGCAAATCCCAAGTTAGTTCTGTTGGCTACTATGGCATTAAAGTCATCAACACTGTATGGGGCATCTACTGATGGGGATTTACCCTCGTCATCATCTAATGAAAGACCTGATCCCATATCAACACCCGCCGCTTCCGCAGCTTCAACCATACTAAGTTGTGCGTTTGCACCGGGCAACGATAGTAGTTTTAAAGTTGAAGTGGCTACGTGACCACCCCCTGCTATATTTTCAGCAATCATAATCTGTTGTCGAACTTGTTTTTGTATGTTTATAAGAACAGCTTCTTCAATTGCAGGATTTGCAATAAACTTGTTGTTGTTAAACGCTTTTAAGAAGTTAAGAACGTCTTGGTCAGAAATAGTACGACCACCTGTTCCACCTTGTGTAGCACTTGCTAAAGAGTACGCAGTCATAAATCTATAGTAACCACGCATAGCGTACTTTAATGTTTCTTCGTCACCTTCTGCTTTTGCTGTAATTTCCTTTTGAAACATTGCCTCAAGTTCTGCTCTAGCTTCTTTTTCTTTGGCTGTAAATTGTTCAAGGGGTACACCTCGTCGTTTAGCTTCTATCCTTTGTTCATCTAAAGACAAGTCAGAAAAGCTAGTAAATGTCCTATTGTCCCCGAATACGGATGAAGTCAACTTGTTTCCTAAGTCAGTTCTATCAACAACTTTTTTGGCACCCGGCAATAAGTTTTTAAACATTGGCGATACGTATTCGTCAATCATAAACAAAGCACCATCTTTTAGTTGGTAAAGTTCACCAACTCTACTGGCAGCTAACAATTCACCGTCACTGTTGCGGTAAGTAGCAATAAATCCTGTCAAATGCTGGTCAGCAATTTTAAATGCTGCTGCTTCTGCTCTTTTTTGTTCTTGAAAAGAAACAAAAGATGATTGGTTTTTTAGCATTGTACCAGCGTACATAAGAGAAGCAGCATTATTTCCCGATATGGTAGGGGTCATCATCATTATAAGGTCTACTTTAGAGTCAAAGTTTTCAGCCGATGATGCACCATCTCGCTCGTACATAGCAACAAAATCACCAGCTACTTTTGCTTGGGCTTGATCGTAGGTGGTAGTCGTTGTTTCAAACGCACTTTGTAACACACTAAAAAACGTTCGATCAGTATTTGCTACCTTATTATCCATAAGGTATTTAATAAAATCTGCTTTAGGTTGATTTTCTGCTACATCCGATAAGTCGGGGGTATACACGTAAACTTTGTTTTGTATAAAACTGTTTGTTTTGTTTGGATCAACACCTTGCGTAGATTCCAGCGCGGCTGCAAATGCGTTAAGAGGCTTTGTGTGTATTGGTTTTTCAGGAGTAACAACACTTGCTTTGTCTGCGGTAGTATTAAGCGCAACTTTTTCTTCGTCTGCTATGGGTGTTATTGCATTTCTAGTGTTAAATCCATTTTCGGCGTTTTTATTTGTTTGCGAAACAATTTGTTTTGTTTTCATTAGACTTAACGATTGTCTAACAGCGTTTGATAAATCGGGAATAACAGCAAACAATGTCGGATAATTTGCCTGTAAAAAATCCGGTGTATCAGTCTGCAAAGGCAGTACAACAGTGCTTACGCCAGTTTCTTTACTTACATTTGTATTTGATTCAGCTATGGAAGAAGCAATGGAACGTATAACAGCCTCTTGCTGATTTAGCGGAACCATGCTCCTAAAGTTATCCGTACTTTTTATGTCACTACCTCTTAGTAGAATCGCTAACTGATCTAACTCATCTTGTTTAGTTGTTTTGTTGTCAGCAAATACTTTAATACCGGGGCCTACTTTGAGGGGTATTTTAAGTACAGGGGGAACATCTGCCTCTTTAGCAGCACGGAGTGCGCTAGTTAAGGGTGTAATATTAACAGATGTTTTTTTACCACCCTTTTCGTCTGTAGAAGTTGTAGTAATTACCCTGCTTATACTGGGATTTAAACCTGCTTCTTCTAATAGTTTTTTTATATTTGGGTCATTTAACGCTTGCGCTGCTTCTACTTCGGTGCCATAGCTAACATCCCCTACGGGGATTTTAAAGGTAACAGAATCTTTGCTAATAGCAGGGGTAACATCATCCTTTGGGAACACCCTGTCTAAGATGTCCTTGTCATAAAAAAAGTTTTTATTTGAAGTGGTATCATAATTTCCAACCTGTTTAAATTCTTTTGCGGCCTCTACATCTTCAGGCAATTCTTTGACTACATTTCCGGCTGCGTTCATATATATAGGAGCAAATTTTCCTGCGGATGCTACTGGTGTTATTGGCCCCGTAGTTCCAATTTTTCTGTGCGTATCCTGCCAGTTTCTACCCGCCTCATCTGTATCAGGATTAAAGGCTCTAAGAGGACTTGTAGCATCCCCTGCTTCATTAATAGAAGTGCCAAAGTTAAACACTGTGTTAGCATCGCTAATATTTTGTTGACGTACAACTTCAGCATCAGAAAGCCTTTGTGTGCGTTCACGGTCTTTATCCTCAAGCTGTTGTCTGCGAACCTCTTTAGCATTCTGGGCATCCTTTTTTGACTTAAAGGATTTGGAGGCAGCGTATATCAGTAGTGGCAGCATGTTTACTTTTCCTCACCCATTGTTAAAAACGAAGGAGCCTGTTGCATTTCAATAGCGGGGGCTTGTTCTTGTTCCGCCACTACTTCGTCTAGTTGTTGTCTTTCCATCTTGTTTAGTTCTTCTAGCATACCAGAAAACAACTCAGGGTTACGCTCTTTCATAACGGTAAACAAGTTTTCATCTGTAAACTGGCCTTTTACTTCAGAAGTGTCTACAAACATCTGGGGTTCAAATCCTTCGTTAACAGCCATATCAACCAAGAATACACCCAAAGCTGGTTTAATAAGTTCCGCCACGTCAGGAGTAAACGCCCCAGACATAAATCCTTTAAAAGAAATTTGCTCCACCAGTTCTTCTACAGTAATTCCTGCGAACATCATCTTGAGCATGTCCTCACGGGCAGTGCCGTTACTAATCATATCTATAGCGTGATCTATGGCATCGTCAGGATTAGCAAACTGCGAGGGTTGTTCCCACGCCCATTTGCCGGGAGCATCTGTAAGGGAGTTGCCCGGTGGTGCGCCTAACGCTGTAATTTTATCCATCATAATATATACGTTACCCTGTCATTGATTTATATGATCTACGTTTACCCGCAGTAGATGAACTTAGTGAAGCAGCAGAAGAAAGAGTTACATTAGGTAGACCTTGTCTACTAGGAAGACCCATCATACGGACTTGTTTTGCCAAGTACATCTGTGTGTTAGTGTTAGCTAAAGCGGAACCCACTTGACCACCGCTTCCAATTGGAATCATGTTAGCCCTAGACAGTTGAAAGTTAGTGTCGCTGCGGATTGCACCGGGGAGTCTGTTTTCAGAGACTGAAGGTAAAGGTCTTTGCTGTTCACCTCGTTGTGCAGCCCCTAACACGTTTGCTAATGCCCTTGTTCCCCCCAAATCTGCTGGGCGTAAAAATTCAACGGCGGGACTAAGGAACGAACCTACGGCTGTTTCTGAAAAAGGAGTAACATCTGCATCTCGTAAAAAATCAGTAACAGAGTTACCCCCAGTATATGTTGCGCCTATACGACCAAACCCACCCGGTCCAGAAGTGTCGTATACAGGAGTCGTTTCCCCCCAAACGTACTGGCTACCCGCGTAACCTGCCGCTGCTACTGCTGCTAATTTAAGCGTGTTTCCACCTACAAGTTTAGAAAGCCAACTCATTATCCACCCCAAATGTTGTCGATTACTTCTAACACTAAGTAATCATCAAATTTTTCATCATACGCATCCGCGTTTGCTGCTATTGCCGCAGACTGCATGGCAGCGTTGTGTGCGCGATCTTTAGCGTTTTCAGAAATTTTCATTACCCACGCAGCTTTGTCACGATAACGTTGCCACAAGTTGTTTAGTGCATTTTGTTGAATGCCCAACAAGTTCTGGGCGTTCACTCTGTTAGCATCGTTTTGCGCTGCAGTGTTACGTGTGTTTACTGTACGACGCCACACTGCGTTACTTTGATCTATTTCAAGGCGCATGTTTGCGTTAAACTGCTCTGTAGATGTTTCCATCTGGGCGTTGTACTGTTCTATTGCTATCTTTTGATTTGAATTAAATTGTTTTACTGCTATGTCGCGGTTAATATTTGCCGATTCAATCTGTGATCCCATTTCTGCAAAGAACGTGTTGATTTCATTTTCAGACTTTGCGTTAAACTGTTTTGCTGCGTTTGATGCAGCTTGGTCAGATAGCAGAGTCTGTAGTTTGCCTTGATAAGTAATCGTGTTGGACTGCTGTTCGTTAGTTACATTTTGCATGTCCATAGACAGAAACGCTTTAGCGTTGTTGACTGCAGCTTGTTGGCGATTGTTAAGGTTTGCCATGTCCATCTGCAATACAGCAGCAGCGTTTTGTAGTGTGGCTTGCTGTTGGTTGTTTAGGTTTTGCAATTGAATCGTAGCGTACTTCTGCGCGTCCTGTGCGGCAATGGGTATGCCCGACTCCATCATCGCTTGCATTGTAGCGGCTGCTGCCATTGACGATGATCCCAAACCACGCTGCTGCATTATAGCTGTTACTTTGCGTACAGCAGGTGCTGCCCACGCGGGGGGTGGGCTACCTTCTTCTACGCCTTTAAACAATTCTGCAAGTTGGTAACGTGTGGTTGCCTTTTCGTCTAGTTCTTGAGTGGCTGCTGTAGCAAGCGCACCTTCAGAAACAGTACCCTGCGCGGCGTCCATAATTGCACCTTCAGATACAGTGCCAGTAGCCGCAGTAGCTGTGCCGGAATCTGCCGCGTCAGTAGAAGTGTAACTAGCGGAATCAAACGTAGTGGGATCAGTTTGGTCAGTAGAAGTTATAGCAGTGGGAGTTTCTACTTTTGTGGGAGTGCTAATAGTTTTAGCGTCCGTGCTTATCACTTCATCATCTGTTACTTCTTGATCTGTAGCAGTGTATTCAGCACCAGTTGGAAGTTCAGAATCAATGGACTGATCTTCCATAGCCTTAATAGCATCTTTATCTTTTTGGGTTATGTTTTCTGCCATGTTAATTCATTCCCATAAATACTGTAACGACCATAGCCACTACCATTACTGTGCTACCCATTATCATTGCTTCCAGACGCCACATGCGCTTATCCAGCCCATCTAGTTTACCGTGTACCAACTCGCGGAACATAGCGCATTCTTTTTCGTGGGCGTCAAGTTCCATCTGTACCTTCAGTGCAGGTTCCATTGTCATCTTCATCAACTAGCTTCAATTGCCGTAATACGTGCTTCTAATTCAAGTATGGTTTTACAAAGCAATGGGACGAGTTTGGACTGGTCTATCCCCTGCGGTTTAATTTGTGGTTCAGTTTTTACATCGCCAACATTTTTTCCGTCAGGGATTTCATCGCCATCAACATAAAGAACCGCATCAGTCATTGCGTCTTTAGTGCCACTAACCGCTTCGGGAATTACGCTTGAAACTTCATGAGCTAAAAATCCATCCACAGTTACAGCATCATCACCATCGCTAATCCAATCAAATCTAGCTGGCTTGAGTTGTTTCAGCCTACTTGTTGCGTCCCAATCGTATGAAACATTGGTTTTTAAGCGATAGTCTGATGATGTGTTGTAGGCTGTGGCATTGTTTGTATTTTGTATATGGCCTGTCAAAGCATAACCATCACTGTCATTACCACGATAGAACAAAAGTAGATATTCGGATGAAGAACCAGCGTGTTGTTGTACAACTGAAATTGGATTTTCATTATCTCCGTCTGCATCAACTACAAGCCTACTGCCACCAATATTCGTTGTCCTGCCAATACATAATGTGCCTTTGTCGCTTGGAGCAGCAATAAGCCTCATTCCTTCGGCACCAGCATTGTAAAACTCCAATTGTTGAGCTGATGAACTTACTCCAATTCTCGCCCTGTCAGTGTTACCTTCGTAGTCAAATCGCAACATTGCATCGCCGGAGCCACCGTTATTGATAATAAGAGTGCCATCATTGTCACCAGATGAGCCTGTTGCTCCGACGCGAACAGACGTAGAGCCAGTCTGTGTAACATCTAAATTATGCGCTGGTGACGCAGTGCCAATTCCTATGCGGTCATTACCAGCATCAACATATAAAAGGTTTGCATCACCGTTGCCTTCAACGCGAAAGTCTACGTCTACGCTGTCTTCGTTAAATACTGTTTCCGTCGGTGTCATGCTAAAGCGATTTACTGATGCACCTGCTACGAGTGTATTTACATCAAATTTAGCATCTTCAGTGCCATCCGTAACGTCAGCACTTCTAGTGTTAATACGCACGTAGTTTATAACTTCAGAGGCACTATTTTCACCCCTAAAATCTATAGTTCCCATAGCGTCATCATCTGCTGGACTGGAACTATCTCTGTGTAATTGTAATAAAGGACCAGTACTCGCATCTGCATCTGTAGATTTTAAAATAAGCTGTGCGGTGTTGTCGGCAGTGGTAATTGTTACACCAGCTAACAGGTCTGCTATTTCTTGCGCTCTACTCATCTATTCCTCCAACGCTGTTAAATTGATGCGTCATCTCTTGCTTTACGATTTTTATAATCACCACGCGCAATCACAAGCGCAACAAAGTCAGCTTGATTTGATGGAATAGCGTCGGTGAAGCTAGTGTCATTCATCAGCTTTGTTGCCCACTCCTGTTGAAATCTTTTCCAACAATTAGCAATCTTTCCATCTATTGCCCCTTGTATCCAATCATCAAGACCTGCATTGTCGCTGCCGTTGTATAAATCGTTTGATAGGATTTGTTGTTGTAGGTCTGTTAAAACTACTGATTTAGTATGATTTGCCATTTTGTGTCTCCTTTAAGACAGGATTGTTTCACCAGATTAACCAAGTAAGTAACCGCTAAAATTAGAGTAATGTCTTGCGCCAATAATATCACTTTGTGATGTGCCGCCCTGCTGTGTAATTTGCACTTGAGCAGTGTCATTGGCGTCCATATCTTGAACTATTGTGACCTGTAATGTTAGATAATCCAAATCACTTGAATATTCATTTGAGTCAAAAATATCAAAAGAATCACCGTTGCTGCAAACCAATTTTAAAATGTAATATTGGCTTGCACTGTCAGGGTCACTAATACGCAACTTTGCTGTTAGTAAATACTTGCCTGTTACTGGCGCAGTAAATGTGTTTGATGCAAAATTACTACCAATATCAAATGCTTCAGCACTCCAAGTAACCACAACACTAGAATTATCTGCGGCAATATTATTTTGGTCGTTTGAAGATTTATAAACTTGAAACGCTGGCTGGAGTGGTTTGGTAACTATACCATTTTGCAAGCGCATAACTTCAGCCGCATTGTCAGTGCTGGCTGGATTTGTAAAGAATCTCATAGCCATCGTTGCACCAGCAGGTGTGTTGCCAGTAGCTACGATGTCTGCGGCTCTTGCTCCTGAGTCATCGTTGTAGCGAAATGTTAGACCTTCACCGTTGTTCGTGTGAGAATAAGTAGGAGTTGCTCCACCTGATGAATGAATCGTAGTAGCGGCATCATGGTCAATAGTCATAGCTGTGCGTGTTTCGCCATCATCTTTAAAGCTAAAGACCATCGAAGGCTCAACCGTGTCTATATCTTCGCCGCTTGCCATTGTGTTGCGGAATGTTGCAACCCTAGTTCCATAAAGTATATCTACAAATCTACTTACGTCTGTATCGTTAAGTCTAAGGTTTGGCGAACCATCATTTAGAGTTACATCACCAGTTACAGTAAATGCACCCACAACATTTGTAGTGTCTAAATCAGTTGTGCCATCTACATCAAGATTGCCATTAAAATCAGCATTTCCTGCAAGTGTTAGCGTACCACCCATAGCCATGTTGCCACTGAACGTACCGCCATCCTTTGCACTCACCGTGTCAGCCACAGCAAACGTATCATAGACAATCATCTCAACTACGTCATCCGTATTCGCACCAGTTACTAACACTACACTTGTGCCTGTCGTAGCGGCGTAGTCAGTAACAGGCTTGAGAAGCACACCGTTTTGGTACACGTCCATGTACAACGTATCTTCGTATGCTAAAGATACGCTGTTGCTATCGTTGCCGCTAAACGATGTTTGTCCAGCAGTAGCAGCGTATATAAATCGGGTGCGTACTCCGCTTCCCGGTGACCTACCTAAATATGGCATTATGCGTTCTCCAGTGCTGTGATACGCGCTTCAAGTGCTTCAATCTTTGTAACTGACTCGATTAGTGCCTTTGTGAGCAATGGGACGATTTTGGCTTGGTCTATGCCCTGCATGACAGGAATAGTATTGCCATCAGCATCTAATTTGTTATCGCCAGCCGAAACACCGTCTGGTAACGCTTCTCCAGAAATAATGTTGCCATCAGCATCCAATAATGGTTCAGTCCATAATTCAACTTCATCCTTAGTTCCAGTTACAGATTCGGGGACAACGGTCTGGGCTTCATCCGCTATAAATCCATCAACAAACTCTGCGTCGTCCCCATCAACAATCCACTTAAAACGTGCTGGCTTTAATTGCTTGAGGCGTGTGGTTGCGTCCCAATCATAGGTCACTGCGGTCTTTAATCTGTAGTCTGATGAGGTGTTGTAGGCTGTTGCTGAAGATGAAACACTAATAGTACCTACTTCACCACCAGCACGCCTAAACCCTAAAATAGCCCCCGCGTTATTGCGATTAAATTGACCACAAATTCCAGCGTCTCTCCCAATCCCTATAAATCCACTAGAGAGAATGCGAATACCAGTAGCATTGTCGGTTTCGTCAGGAGTGCCACTGCCTGTTAATGTTGTAGTCCCAATTCCCACGTGGCCTGACGAATCAATACGCATCCGTTCCGTACCAGCCGAAGAAAAACCAAGAGTGTTTGCCGAAGGGACAAACAAACCGTTGGCACCAAGCGAACCTGATGTTACAGCGTAGGCAGGTGCAGATGCACTACCGCCAGATGCAGTAACTGTTGCGCCAGTAATAGTTGCGCCTGTAGAGGTGGTTTCAAACTTTTTGCTGTTGTTGTGATATAAATCAACTGAACCATCAGGCGTGGCAATAAACATTGTTTCTGCATTGCCAGTTTTTGTAAGGTTTACGCCAGTATCAGTTTGAATATACACTCTGCCATTATTGGCTCTAAGAATTGCGTTTGCGCCATCAGAAAACACTTTTAAATCTGCGCCAGCACCCATTTGAATTTCAGAATTGTCAGGAAACAGAATGTCATCTGTGCCAGTAGGTACAGTAAACACGGTAGCATCTGCATCGTTCTTTAAAGTAATGTCTGATGTGGAACCTTGCCCTGTGAGAATCAGACCTTCTGCGCTAGTGTAGCCAATTGCAGCATCATCACCAGCAGCGGTATCCCCAGCGGGTTCAACTGTGCCTGTTGTTGTGACGTTACCCGTAAACGCACCCGTTGTAGCATTCAATGCAGACGTACTTGGATGCTCTACCCCTACTACTGAATTGCCAATATACGCCATTAGGTTATCTCCATAATGCTCATAGTTACGCTGGTTTTGTCAGCAACAGAACAGTCAATTTGAATTTTGTCTGTTGTTTCTAAGACTACTTTGTTACCCGCAAGTATTTCTATAGAGCCGCCGACAGGTATCGGTGCATCTTTTAACAAAAATGTAGTTGTGTTTGTAGCCGTACGACCACCACCCGACGTATCACTAACAAGTTTTACACTCGTTGTGACTTGACTGGTGTGTACGTTTGCCAGTACCATGCCCAAAATAACAGTAGTTGTACTGCCGGGTGTAGTGTACAGGTCTTCTGGCGTACCGCTTGATGCTGGCATAACATCATGTGATACTACCTTGAATGTATTAGCCATCTTTTATCCCTCTTCGGATATATTATACAGGATTAATTGTTAGTTGTCAAGATTAACCTAGCGCGATTGCTAGGGCGGTTGCTTCGTTAGCGATAACAGAATTAAGAGTTGCCCCATTAACTGTAATAGCGTCTGCTTCTAATGTACCGTCAATATCTGCATCACCAGATACATCCAGTGAACCAGCATCTAGTTCACCTGTTAATGTTATGTTTCTAAAACTAGCTACGTCTTTGTTTGCGTCAGCCGTTACTACTTTGGATGCTACTACCGTACCAACCGCCGCGCCAGTATCGCTATAATTTAATTCTGCGCCTGTTGCTGTAACAGCAGTGCCTTCAATACTAAATCCATCAGTTTCCAACGTACCATCAATGTCAACTGACCCAGAAATATCTAATGAAGACGCTTCAATCTCGCCACTAGCTTTGAATATTACGTTGTCACCACCCGACACTTCAAAGATAATTTGATTGTCTGTGCTAAACTTAATAAGGTTGTCGTCATCCCTACCAATTACAAGGCTGGTGTTTTTTACGGATTCAATTGTTGTCTGTGCTGTACCTAGCGTAAAGTCAATGGTGTTGTCAGCATCTTGGTAAGCAACGGCAATGCCTGTTTCAGTGTTGGAACTGACCATCGCACCAACGGTGTCAGAAATTGTTTCGGCTAGAGTAACACCTGCAATTGTAATAGCGTCGGCTTCTAGAGTACCGTCGATGTCAGCGTCACCAGAAATGTCCAAGCTAACTGCGTCTAGTTCACCAGCTACAGTCACTACACCACTTGATAAAGTAATTAGGTCTGTGTCGTCTGTGTGACCGATAGTGGTGCCGTTGATAAGTACATCGTCAATGTCGAGAGAACCACCAGAGATAAGCCCTGTGGTTGTAATGGTAGATGAGCCTGTGTCAATTGTACCAAAGCCAGATGTAATCGAACCAGAGTTAAGTGCGCCAACCGTAGTGGCAGCAGTCGTAACTAGGTTAGGCATTGCTGTAATTTCGTCATCAAAATAGGCGGCTAAGTCTGTGACCGCCACCTGTTTCATAGTTCCGGCATCGTTGAATACAACACGGTCAGCATCTACCACAGTCGTAGCGGATGCAGATGTGTCACCATCCATGATGTTTATTTCGGTTGTGGTGACTGTTGCACCATCAAGTATTTCTAGTTCTGCTTCAGAGATACCAGCACCACCGATTGTCAGTGTGCCTGATATGTCTACGTTACCATTAATGTCAACAGTGGTTGCAGCAATCTGTATCTCTGTGTCAGCAATTAGGTCTAGCTGCCCGTCTGCACTTGAATGAATATAGATAGCCGTGTCGCGGAACTGTAGCTTTTCTGTAGTGGCAATAAGTATGTCGTCCGAAAACTCAAAGTAGTCTTCATCTTCCATCCACTTGAGTACACCGTCGTTTGACTCACCATCGAATGTAATCGTGATGTCTGTGCCAGCCGTAGCTGCACCAAACGTGAGTGTGTTGCCCAACAACTTGGTAACAGGGCCACCCTCTGCGGTAGTCCCGTCGTGTGTGTGTCCTGTGCTGGCAGCAAACGCGGCTAATAACTGATTAAACTCGTCATTAGTATGTGCTGCAGTAATGGTATCGCCATCAGTGTAGGACGATTGGCGTGTGTAAGTAGCACCCATCTAACGTCTTGCTCCTGTTTGAAATTCTAGTTGGAACCCTTTTAAAGAGTATGGGGCGGTAGTTCCCCCGTCGTTTACCCGCAAAGCTACAGCGAATCCTGAACCCTCTACAGATTGCCTAAATAACGGCGTTGATGCGGCACCGTAAGTAGGAGTGCCGTACACAGACGTACCGTAGATAGCTACCACATCTTCTGAATCTAAAGGGTAAGCATCTGGTCTAGGGGCGTCTGCAGATTCGTAGTCGTAACGAATAAACATGTCTGCATCTATAGCAGAGTCAGGCTTGTAGTTTACAATAACCCGTTGCATGTGTTTGCGTAGACCCGCATCACCAAACGTCAAATCAGGACCACGATACTTTCCTAAAACAGCAACACCATCAAAATCGTTGCCCGACTCTTGGCGGTATATATATCCCGATTGGTCTGCACCGTGCAAAACAATTACGTTTCCGTCGTCCACAAAAGTGTCAGTACAAGCGGGCTTGATGCCACGCATTTCTGCAAACTCAAACTTTTGACCCTTCATCACACAGATGACGCCTTTGGTAATTGTTTCGCTTGTGTTTGCCTTACTAAAGAATATACGATACTGCGTTTTATCTGGTATGACCAAACTTTCAAAGCTTGCAGAGTTGGCTATGTTTTCGTTAAAAAGAGACTGCACGTTAGCACTTATAGTACCCAACTCCACGTCACCAATTCTTGCCGTACCTGCAACTGTCCGCAACCCATCAGGGCCAAGAAAAATAAGGTCACCAGCAAATTCTTGTATTGTAAAGCCATTTAGACATCCGATGTTTCTTGTAACAGGGACAACAGCAAAGTCACTAAGGCTACTGCCACCCAGTTTAAATATTCTGTTTTCGCAAAAGATAAACAGGTTATCACGAAAGACTTTTAGTCCAGTAATGTTGTCATCGACTTTGATGCTACCTGCACCACTGCCACTGGAAAATGCGTCTTCGTCAAACGGTTGGCTAAACACCACCTCTTGTGGGGACGTAGAGTTGCCAGCGTAGAACATGTGATTCTTAAATGCTGCTACAAACCTAGAACCTGCTACACTGCTTTCGCTTACGTCTGTGGCAGAGAACGAACTGTTAAACACAGTAGGAGCATTAGTCTGGTCAACTACAATTAGCTTTTCGTTACCGTCAAAGTTAAAGCGTTCAAAGTTGTACTTCTTTGCGTTAGTTCTGCCGCTGTCGATGCTTGTCCAGCTAGACCCGCCCGGAGTGGCTTGGAATATGCTGGTGCCTCGTGCTGCAACAACCTTGTCAGCAAACGATGCTACCATAAGGATTGTTTCAGATGTGCTAGATGTGTGCGTTACAGCAGCAGTCACGTACTTAGCAAAGCCTTTGATGCGTTTGTAACCGCCCTCTACGTCTGGCTCAAAATTTTCTAACTCAAGTGCTTCACCCGGCTGCATCATAAAGGTAGAACGGTTTTTTACTAGACCGCCCTCGCAGTTAAACGCTACTGGTTGTGCTTGAGAAAGGTCAGCCAATTACACAGCCCTCATGTAGTTCTTGCGGTTTAGTAGTTCGACACGCATACGCTTAATTCCATCGTCGTACTCTTTTAAAGCAAACTGTGCCGACTGCACGTCAGACCTAAATATGTGAGTGTAATACTTTGCACGGGAATTAATCACTGGCTCAAAACGTGTGGGTATGATTGATGTGTCTGTTGCGCCAGACAAGTCAGTGTGGGATATATAGTAATCAAACTCTAAAGTTCGGTTGCTTGTATCAGGAATAGGTGTCAAACCAATTTCATCGTTGTATGTGGTGTAGACGTATTCTGGGTCAGCAAACTTGTCGGTGTCAGGCCGGGAGTCCCGTTCACGAAACGACTCGTTGTATTCTTCGTACGACAAGTATTTAAGAGGTACGGATGTTACATCTTCACTAAGTTCAACCAACTTAACAAACGCCGCACTACCTGCAGCTTCGGTAAAGCTTACGTAGTGTGTGGTGGCTGTAGCTGTGAACGTGGTTTCGCTAAGAAGCACTTCGTTGCCGCTAGATATGGTAAGAGTAGACGATTTGGTTTGCGAGCCACCAGAACTTGTACCTACTTCTAAGGTTAGGGTAGCACCACTGGTCTGTGTAACAATAACATACGAACGACCCACAATAAGGTCACTTACTTCTTGGGAAGCCTCTGCGCTGGTAAGCAGCAGGGTGTTACCGAACTTGGAACTTGCGGCAGGGCTACCAGATACAGTAGTCCAATTAGTTATACTTGCTGCCCCGTCAATCTCAAAATCACCGTTAGTAATGTAATCTTTTGGCTTCAAGAACATGTTGTCGTAGTCTACGTACTTTAAAGTAGAAGCTATACTTGCGTGACTGTATAGTTGCTTACCTGCAATCACATCTACTGAACCTGCCGCACGAGTAAAAGGCCAGTTCATTTCAGAGTTAAGGATGTCTGTGATTGAACGATTAATGTAATCTTTTACAACGGTCTGTACACCACGCGAAGAACCAAAATTAGAACTGGTAAGTTCTACTTCGTTAAAGTCCCGAAGAACGTTGTTCGTCAATGTCAAATACGTACTAGCCATTGTGGTCATTCCAATCTAAAACAGTACGATGCAACTTCCAGAACCAGTCGCCTACACGACTAAAAGGCTTGCCGCAGTACAGCAAACCCCATCCTAGATACCTAATCAAGAAGCGTTTCAAGGGCTTCAAGTTTATCCCTTGCCGAAGCCCACTTTTCAAGCGCATCATCCATTTCGTCAAGCAACTGCGGGTGTTCTCCAATAGCAACTGGATTGGTAATATAATTGATAAATACAAACTGTGCATCACGTTGTTGGGCCTTGTATCTGTAGGTGAGTGCGTCAATAGCTAATTGTTTCATAAGGTACCTCTTACACCATTATAGTACATAAACAATTAATAGTCAAGGTTTATTGTAATTCTTTACGAATACTGTCAAGTGTTTCTTTTAGTGTAGGCTCATCTTTTTCACGGGGGTTGTACACACACTGATATTCACGAGGACAGAACTCGTTAATTGTCATAGACTCTATAGTGTTATTTGCACCCCTGTATGTACAAATATATTCTGTGTATGGGTTTTGTTTTATTTTAATTCTTTCGTAGTTAACAAGTCTGCATGTAGTCCACTTTACTTCGTCTGCTTTGGCTTGTTTGGATACAAGAAACATAACAAATGTGTAAAGGAGCATAGAGGCCAACCCCAGCATAACAATCCACGCTACAATCTCTACAAACTTTTGTCTGCGTTCACGTTGTTTGTACAGTGTCTCTTGTCTTTGCTTACGTATCTGACCTTCCATACGAACTAGGTCATCCCACTTAGCCCTACCCATAGTCAAACTAATCCACTGCTGCAGTTCGTATCGCTGTGCTGCTGCCTTTTCTTTATTAGCAAAAGCAGTGATGGCTTCTTCTTCAATACTTGTTCCGTTAA
>Ga0208545_1000340_pt1 | contig 22024 bp, 22 predicted proteins | sample DEB08_DNA_12_FD_185498 | JGI IMG/M metagenome (GOLD analysis project Ga0208545, IMG submission 185498) | Aqueous microbial communities from the Delaware River and Bay under freshwater to marine salinity gradient to study organic matter... | ecosystem: Environmental > Aquatic > Marine > Coastal ... | reverse complement strand
GACATTTCAAACTAATAAATATCAAGTAATAAAGAACGCTGTATCATACGATCTAGCTAACTTTATATTAAACTATTTCCTACTTAAACGAGATGCAGTAGGTTATATGTACGAACATAACATACACGCACAGTCCCCTATACTTGGAACATGGACCGATCAACAAATACCTAATACCTACTCATGTTATGCTGATTTTGCTATGGAAACTCTTATGGTTAAAATGTTACCAGTAATGAAAAAACATACAGGTTTAGATTTAATACCAACATACTCTTATGCAAGAGCCTATAAAAAAGGTGATGAACTTAGAAGACATAAAGACAGACCTAGTTGTGAAATATCTACAACAGTTAATCTAGGTGGTGATCCTTGGCCTATATTTATAGATGGAACAGGATCTAATAATGTTATTGATGAGTACAAAAATATACATAAACCTAACGCTCCAGCAGGTACGAAAGTCTTGCTTGAAGTAGGCGATATGTTAGTATATAGTGGTTGCGAACTTGAACATTGGCGAGAGCCTTTTGACGGGAACATTTGCGGTCAAGTATTTCTACATTATAATCATGTGAATGGCCCATTTGCTGATAAAAATAGATTTGATGGAAGAGCTAAGCTAGGACTACCATCAGGTGTAAAATAGTATTATAATGGAGCCATATGCTACAAAAAATAGGATTTCAACCAGGGTTTAACAAACAAGTTACAGAAACTACAGCTGAAGGACAATGGGTTGATGGAGATAATGTACGTTTTAGATATGGTACACCAGAAAAAATAGGCGGTTGGCAACAGTTAGGTGAGTCAAAACTTACAGGAGCCGCAAGAGCTTTACATCATTTAGTTAACAAGTCCGGTAACAAGTTTGCAATCATAGGTACTAGTCATATTTTATATGCATACTCAGGAGGTATTTTTTATGACATACATCCTATCAAAAGCACTACAACATTAACAAGTGCTTTTAGTACAACTAATGGTTCTCCAATAGTTACAATAACATTTAGTGGCGATCACAATATTCAAGAAAATAATATTGTTCTGTTAGATAATTTTACAGCAATAACTAATTCTAATTACTCAGCATCAGATTTTGATGATAAAAAATTTATGGTAACAAGTGTACCATCTAGCACAACTATAACAATAACAATGCCCTCAAATGAAACAGGATCGGGTGCAACAACATCAGGTGGTATTAGAGTAAGACATTATTACCCTGTTGGACCAGCAACTCAATTACCTGGTTTTGGTTATGGGTTAGGTCAATGGAGTGGAACAGTATCAGGTGAAGCAACAACAACTTTAAATGGTGGTATTAACTCATCTACTACTACAGGTATTACATTGTCAGACGTTTCACAGTTTCCAAGTTCTGGTACCAACTTTATTCAAATAGGCACAGAAGAAATTTCTTACACAGGAATATCAACAAACACTTTAACAGGTGTAACAAGAGAAGTTAGAAACACAACAGCAGCTTCTCATTTAAATGGAGCAACAGTAACTAACACTTCTGACTATGTTGCATGGGGCGAAGCAGCTTCAGGTGACTTAGTTATAGATCCTGGTTTATGGAGTATAGATAACTTTGGAGATAAAGTAATTGCACTAATACATAATGCACAAGTTTTTGAATGGGACTCTAATGCAACAAACGCAACCAATAACAGAGCAACTATTATTAGTGGTGCACCAACAGCATCACGTGATATGTTAGTATCAACTCCCGATCGTCACTTAGTATTTTTTGGTACAGAAGAAACAATAGGTACACCTGCTACACAAGATGAAATGTTTATTAGATTTTCAGACCAAGAAGATATTAATACATATCAACCAACAGCAATTAACACTGCTGGTTTTCAAAGACTTGCAGACGGATCAAAAATTGTAGGTGCAGTTAGAGGTAGGGATGCGATTTATGTTTGGACAGATACATCTTTGTTTACTATGAGATTTATTGGTCAACCTCTTACTTTTGGTTTTCAACAAGTTGGAACTAACTGTGGTTTAATTGGACAGAATGCTGCGTTAGAAGTTGATGGTGCTGCATACTGGTTATCAGAAAATGGTTTCTTTAGATACTCAGGTAGTTTGGAAACTATGACATGTTTAGTAGAAGACTTTGTTTATAACGATTTAAATACAACAGCTAACCAATTAATTAATGTTGGATTAAATAATTTGTTTGGAGAAATTACTTGGTTCTATTGCACAGAAAGTTCTACTGTTGTTAATAGATCTGTAACTTATAATTATATGGACTCATCACCACAGAGACCTGTTTGGACAACAGGAACCTTAGCTCGTGGAACATGGCAAGATTCAGCTGTGTTTGGTTTACCACACGCAACAGAATACAGTGCAGGTGTTGACTCTTCTTTTGATGTAGTAGGTAATACTGAAGGAAGTACAATATATTTTGAACATGAAAAAGGAACTGATCAAATAGCTAATGGAACAACTACAGCAATTGCTTCTAATATTGAATCAGGAGATTTTGATATTACACAAGCTCGTAGTACGTCTACCGGACAACAAACAGGTGTTGCAACATTTAAAGGAGATGGTGAATTTATTATGAAGATAAGAAGATTTATACCTGACTTTTTATCTCAAACAGGTAGTACACAAGTAACACTACAACTTAGAAACTATCCTAATGGTTCTCAAGCAAGCTCACCTTTAGGTCCGTTTACTATTACATCTTCAACTGATAAAATAGATACACGTGCAAGAGCAAGAGCTATATCTTTAAAAGTAGCTAACACAGGAGTTTCTCAAAGTTGGAAGTTAGGTACATTTAGATTAGACACACAACCAGATGGAAGAAGATAATGGCTAAAGTAACAGTAGTATTTACAAGACCTGGAAAAGAATATAAACAGAATGATGCTGATTCTTTGATTAGAGATTTGGATGGATTGATTGAAAAACTAAACTCTACATTTCAACAAGATTTAAGAGACGAACAACAAAGATTTACATGGTTTACAACAGCAAGTCCGGGAGTAAATAATGGCTAACAGATATAAAAATGCACAATTTGATTTAACAACTACTGATGCTACAGATATTTACACTGTACCTTTAGAGTCTAGAGCTATTATACAAAACATACAAGTTGCAAATGTAGGTGGTTCTAACGTAGAACTAAAAGGTTTTATTTTTGATACTTCAGCATCGAGAACTTTTCAGTTTGCAGAACAAACTATAAATACAGGGACTTCTAGATCATTAAACAATGGTACAGTTATATTAGAAGAGAGTGACAAGTTACAATTACAGGCAGCTACAGGTGATATATTTGAAGGCACAGTATCAATACTAGAATTTGACAGGACTTAATATGATAGAGATAAAACCAACAAAAGTAGAAACAACGTACAGACACAAAGAAACTGGAGAGCTTTTTAAAGAAAAAAAAGACTGGGAAGCTAAAGGTTATAAAAACGAGGACATGGCTCAAGACGTAAATGTTATAATGCCTAGCCTTGATTTATTTGGAAAAACAAAATAGAATAGAAAAATGGCCATAACAAACGCACAACAATATCAACAGCTAGTTAAAAAAAGAGCAGACGGTGAACGTCCTGGTTATGTAGGTAGTGATTATGGAAGCAGTGGTTATCAAGGTGGAATGAGAGGTAATAGTGGCTATCAAGGAAGTAAAGGCGACGGTATTGCAGATAACACTGGTCCTGGAGTAGATAGATCAAAAACTACTGCAGAACAAAATTTAAATACTGCAAAAGCAATTATTAATTCTAAATTAACTCCAACAACTTTTAATAAATATAAAGACAATATTCCGTTTGGTATAGGACTTGCAAGTAGAATAGGTCTTATACCTAACAAACAAGCTAAATTTAATAAAGCAATTGAGCTTGGTTTATTAAGAGATCTTGGAAAAGAAAGACAATATTATGATGATGATATGATTACTCCAGAATTTTTTGATACCAAAGAAGGAGAAAATCTTTTAAAAGAGGCTGGTGCTTATCCTGGTTTACCTGAACCACGAGAAAAAGATGACTTTTACATTCCACCAATTCCTGTACCAACTACAACAGGTTTAGATACAACAGATGCAGATGCAGAAGAACCTAAATTTAATACTGCTTTTAGATACTTAGCGGATGGTGGTAGAGCAGGTTTAGCAGAAGGTGGCATGCCTTACGAAGGTGGAATCATGGACCTTGAATCAGGAAGACAACAATATTTTTTAGGTAAGTTAGTTAAAAAAGCAACTAGAGCGGTTAAGAAGATTGCAAAATCTCCAATAGGTAAAGCTGCATTAGGTTATGCTTTAACAGGTGGACTAGGTAATTTAGCCGGAGGTTCCGGTTTGTCTGGAGCATTCAAAGGTTTTATGAGTCCAGGAAAATTTCTTGCACCATCTAAATTAGCTGGTATTTTTTCTAAACAAGGTTTGCGTAATATAGCTTTTGGAGCACCTGGTAAATTTTTGGGACCTGCAGAAAAAGGATTTATGACTAAAGGAAGTTCTGGTTTATTCGGATCAGGTGGTAGTTTTTCACCTTTTAAAGCAATAGGTTTAACATCATTAGCTTCAGGTTTAATGACACCGGAACAAGAGGATGAAGATGAAACATTATACCAAGGTGCAGATATAGATGATCCAAGATACATTATGGCTAATGCATATAAATATACTAACCCAAGACTAATGGCTGAAGGTGGATCTACAGAAGCAGAACCAGTAGCTAAAAAGACTATGCCTTTATTAGATATGGATGGTCAAGAAATGGATTTAAGAGCTGAAGGTGGATTTGTACCACTTGGTAGAATGGAAAAAGCAGATGACGTACCTGCAAGATTATCAAAAAATGAATTTGTGTTTACTGCAGATGCTGTAAGAAATGCTGGTGAAGGAGATATAGACAAAGGCGCAGAAGTTATGTATAACATGATGAAAAACTTAGAATCCGGAGGTGAAGTTTCAGAAGAATCTCAAGGGTTAGAAGGTGCTAGAGAAATGTTTCAAACATCACAAAGATTAGAGGAAGTAATATAATGGCTACAACAACACAGATTAATAGACCAGCACCCTTTGTAGAAAAACTAGGAACTAATTTAGCAGAAAATGTTTTAGCTCAACAAGGTACTCCTGTTGTATCACAAGGTTTAGCAAGTCTTGGAACAATGGCTCAACCAAATCAACAGTCTTTTGAAACAGCAGATCAATTTAAAACAAGACAAGATTTATTTGGTGCTCAACAAAGAGCTGCATTAGGTTTCGAACAAAGACAACAAGCATTAGGAGGACTTGCACCACAAGTAGCAGGTCAAGATGTATTACAACAAACAGCACAAACGTTAGCACAACAAGGTGCAGGGATAGATCCAACTACTGGAAAAAAAACTGGACTAGCTTCTTTTGAACCATTTTTAAACACAGCAGGACAACAAGCAGGTGAAGCATCTAGATTAGGTGGAGCTGCTGAAACAGCATTAGGAACAGCAGCATCAACTTTTGGTGGATTAAACACACAAAATTTACTTGGAACAGGTGTTGACACAAGAACAGCACAACAAAAAGCAGCTGGTGATCCAGCATCACTTGGATCAATTGAATCTTACATGTCCCCTTATCAATCACAAGTGATTGATGCATCGTTAGAAGAATTTGATCGTAACTCACGTATTCAAGAACAGAGAATACGAGATCAACAAGCAAGTTTGGGTGCGCTCGGCAGCGGTCGAGCGGGAGTGCAACTCGCTGAGTATGGCACAGGGGCAGCGAGAGAACGGGCTTTATTAAATGCCGGTCTCTTACAGCAAGGTTTTGGACAAGCTCAAGCTGGAAGACAGCAAGACATCCAAAACAGATTTAACTTAGGAACAGCACAGCAAGGTATTGCTGGAGCAACTCAAGGTTTAGGTTCATTTCAATCAGGACTAGCTGGACAACAAGCAGGACTTGGAGCACAAACACAAGCACTACAAGGAACAGATATTTCACGTTTAGGTCAGTTGGGCGCACTGAACCAAGCACAGCAACAAGCAGATTTTGATGCAACAAGAGAAGCAAATAGAATGGCAACATTTCAACCACAAGAACAATTAGATAGATATGCTAATCAAGTAACAGGAATCATGGGTGGTTATCCAGGTCAAACAATGTCAACAAATGTACCTAACCCTACACCATTACAAACTGCATTAGGTGTTGGTACAACGCTTGCTGGTATTTATGGTGCAGTAGGAAAAGGTTATGGTGGAGATAAAGGATTTTTTGGAACTTCATAATGAATAGAACTTTAAAAAGACCAATGTTTAGAATGGGTGGATCAACAGGAACTGGTATTACATCAGGACTAGATCAACCAAGAAAACAATATAGAGAAGGAACACCTAATCCTTACGACACAGGTGTCATGTCTCCTGGAACATTGCCAGGTTTTTTAACTGGCTTTGGTTTAGATTTAATTTCAAGACCACCAGAAGGAAACATATTTCAAACAGCAGCTTCAGCAGCTAAAGATCCTTTTGAAAAATTTCAAATGGCTCAAATGAGAAAAGGTGAGCAAATGGGTGAAAGAAATTTTTTAAGAAGTGAAAGAGAATCTGGACAACAATTTAAATCAGACTTACAAGAAAAAGCACTAGAATCTAATGAAAGAATTGCTGGTATGTCTCAAAGTGATGATGATGTTATGGCTTTTGCAGAAATTTTTAGAGACGTAGATACTAATGCACCTAATTTAATTAAAGGAGCAAACGCAGTTAATTTTTTTAAAAAAGGTGGATACGATGAATTAGTAACTGTGTATGGAAAAGAATCTGTATCTACAAAACCAATTGATGTGTCGGTATATGTAAAACAAAGTAACATTAAAAAATTTAGAAATTCTAACCCAGGTTCAGAAAATAAAGTATACTTTGATGTGTCATCAGGCACAGCTGTTAAATTAGTACAAGATGTAGAAACAGGTAATCTTAAATTTATAAAAGCAGATTCTAGTGAAATAGATCAAGAAGGTGAAATGATGCCAGACAAAAATACTTCACCAGAGTCTGCATTATTTAATCGAAAAGTAGATGAAAACAAAGTAGAAGAGTTTAAAGAAGAAATGAAAACAGATGCTTTTGATATAGGTAATATCTACGACGAATAGGAGTAGAAAATGGCAAAATATGTACCCTTATCCCCAGCCGAAGAAAGTAGTCCAAGTAGTATATTCGCATCTGTAGGTGCAGGTCTTGCATCTGGTTTAATTAAAACTGTAGAAGGTGTAGTTTCTCTTGGAGCAGAGCTCGTGGATTATGGAGCTGACAGTAATACAGCAGCAGATGTAGAAAGATTTTTTGACGATATAAATATATTTGAAGATACTGCACAAGATAGAGTTGCAGGTAAACTTGTAGAAGTATTTACACAGATAGGTATACCAGGAGGTATTGGTTTTAAAGCAGCAACTAAATTAGCAGACAAAGCATTGAAAGCAAAGAAAGCTGGAACATACGCAAACTTAAAATCTAAAAGTGTTACACTTGCAGCAGCGAAAGCTGATGAATTAAACAAAGCATCTAAAACAAAAAGATTTGCAGCTGGTGTATTTGGTGGTGCAACAGGAGAAACGTTTGTTGCAGATGTAGAAGACATAGGAACTTTTGGTGATTTCTTTGACGGACCAACAGCAATAGATGATTCTGAATTAGAAGGTAGAGATGAAGCCGGTAGAAGATTATTAAATAGATTAAAATTTGGTAGTGAGTCTTTATTTTTAACACCCTTTGTTTATGGTGTAGGTAAAGGAGGCAAGGCTCTTGCAACACGGGGCAAGGAACTTGCATATAGTGACAGTGCATTTGAAAGATGGGTTAATAAATATATTGGTTCACCGTTTAGACCAAGAGGAGATTTACCTGAAGAAGTTTTTGCATCTGAAATGGCAAAGCAAGGATTAAAAGCAAGAGATACATTTAGAGCAAAAGAATTAGTTACAAATATTACCAAAGAAGTAGATAAAATATACCCTTCATCAAGTAAATTTTTTGATAGTTCAACTAATGTAGAACAAAAACAATTTTACAAAGACTTAAACGCTACTTTGTTTGACGGTGATTTAAGTAAAAAAATTAATCCAGGTGCAAAAGATAAATTAATTAAAACATTAAAAAATAAAAAAGTTAATCCAGATGCTATTAGTAGAATAACTTCAAATTTAGATGAAGCAAGAAGTGAATTTACTAATTTAATTTCAATACTACAAAAAAATAGTAAAGGTAAAATTAAATCAGGAGCTAAAGATTTACAAAAAATTATGAAAGATAGAATAGAAGGTTGGTTAGGCGGTACATACGGAATCTTTCAAAAACCAAAAGGTTTATTTAAATTGTTTCAACAGTTTAAACCAACAGAAGAAGCATATGTAAATGCTATAAATTTATTTAGAAGGTATCTAGCAAAGACAGATAAAACTAGAAAAAAAGATTTTAATCCTGATAGCACAGAATACTACGAACAAGCAAAGTATGCAGTTGATGATATTATAAATCAAGTACAAGTTAAAAAGAAACCTGGTGGACTTCCTGACATAGCCTATCAAGATAAAACTGGTATGTTAAAAAAGAAAAGTTTTGAAGAAGCAAAAGGTAGAGGATCTAAAGTATTTAGAGAATTGTTTGGTGAAATACAAGACCCACGTTATTCTATTTTTAATGCAATGACAAACCTATCAGCTGTTGCAAGAACAGCTTCATATTTTGATGATGTTGTAGCACAAAATGCAAAAGTACAACAAGGAGGTGGTAGAGGATTTTTTTGGGAATCAGAAGAACTTGCAAAAGCAGCTGTCAATTCTCCAGGTACTGGTATTGAAATAGTAAAAGTCGCTGATGTTATTGATAAATTACCTGGCGGTAATAGTATAGTAAGTCCTTTGTCTAGTAAATGGACAACAAAAGAAATAGCAGATGGTATTAAAAATGCTAACGATGTAGGTGCAAGTTTAACTTCTGTTATCAGAGGTAGAGAAGGTGCAAACCCTGCAGAGAAAGCAGCTACATGGTTTTATAGAAACCTTTTATTATTTCCAAAAGGTATATCACAAATGGCCAAAACAATTTTTTCTATACCTACACACTTACGTAACTTCTTTAGTGCAGGTGCGTTTGCAAGTGCAAATGGTATATTGTTTGAAGGTCTAACTAATCCTGGTTTATTAAAAAAAGCATTTGCAGAGGGTATAGATACATCTGCATTATTAAAACTAGGTCCAGGAAGTAAAGAAGCACAAGCAGCTTACAGAGAATTATTAGAACTTGGTGTTGTAAACTCACAAGTACAGATAGGAGATCTTATAGGTCTATTAAGAACAGCAACAGGTGATACTGGTGTAGCTAATACAGACACAATCTTAAGACCATTTATGTCTAAACTAAAAAAACTTGGAGATTTTTTTCAAGGTAAGTATGTTGCAGAAGATGATACTTGGAAGATTACAAACTATGTAGTCGAGCTAGATAGATTAAAAAAAGGAGCTGTTAAAAAAGGAATTGATTTAACAGAAGAGACTATTCAAACATTAAAACAAGATGCTGCTAGCATAGTTAAAAACACTGTACCAAATTATGCATACGTTGGATCTGTTGTTAAGACTGCAAGAATATTACCCATTGGTAATTTTATGTCGTTTCCATCTGAAATTATTAGAACTACAACTAATATTGCAGAACAAGGTATAAAAGAAATGAAACACTTACCCGCTGCAGGTGAAAGAATTATAGGTAGTAATCTTACACCTTATATTAATATAGAAGGAAAAGGTCTTGTTAAAAATAATAACGTCATGTATGGCACAGGATTTAAAAGACTAGCAGGAATGGCAACTACCTTAGCTGTGGTTCCAGAAGCAGCTGTTGAAGGTGCTAAATGGATTTATAATGTAAGTGAAGATGAGATACAGGCCTTACGACAGTTCGTACCTGATTGGTCAAAAAATTCTACATTGATTCCAATAAGAACAGATGATGATGAATTAAGATATATAGATTTTAGTCACAGTAATGCTTACGATGTAATTGCAAGACCGTTTAGAACTTTAACAAATAGTATTATAGCAGGTGAACAAAATGATCAAACATTATTAGCTGGCTTTGTTGATGGTGTAAACCAAGCAGGTTCAGAAATAATGAATCCATTTATATCAGAATCTATTTGGACAGAAGCTGTAACAGATTTAACTGTAAGAGGTGGTAGAACACAAGAAGGTAGACAACTGTACACGGATCAAACACCAGCAGGAAACAAAGCTGCAATTAGATTTTTACATTTAGGAAATGCGTTAGCACCTTCATACAAACAATTTCAAAGATTAGGACAAGCTGCATTCGGAACTCCTGACAAGCGAGGAGATGTTTTAAATATTGGACCAGAGCTAGCAGGATTTATGGGACTACGTCCTATCAAAGTAGATCCTTTACAATCAATGGGATTTAAAATTGCTGAGTATCAAACAGGTATAAGAAATGCTAGAAGAGAATTTACTGGTGGTTACTTTGGAATACTTAGAGGTGGTAGAATAAAACCTAATGATGTTATTCAAGCTTTTTATAATTCAAACAGAGCTAGATTTTTAGTTCAACAAGAAATGAATAAAAATATAAATGCTGCAAATATTTTAGGTGTAAACAATCGTGCATTAGGAATGGAATTTGCAGATAGACAAATAAGTCCTGACACTTTTAGAAAATTAGCGACAGCTAGATTTGAACCATATTTTCCATCAGAAGATATACAAGAAAGATTTAGAGAGATTGCAAAAAATCTTGGTGATCCAAATGTTTTTACAGAAGTTGCATCTACTTTAAGATTAATGTCTGGTGAGTTTAGAACACTACCTTTAGATGGTGCGTTTGATGTTGAATTAAATGATTATTTATTTGAAGACATTGCAACACCACCATTACCGGCTTCAGTTACCTCTGCAAAACCCATTGTAAATACACAAGCAAATGCTCAGAATGTTAACCCTACAACAAACTTGACATCAACGGAAACTGCATTACTATCCCCTGAAGAACAAATAATCAGACAAAGGTTAAGGAGAACAACGTAATGGTTAAAAAATCTGCATTACAAAAAATTGAATCGCATGAAAAGCTTTGCAGGATTATGCAAAAGCAAACCTTTGAACAAATAAAAGAAATGCAAGAACGAATTAAAAGATTAGAGTATTGGATAGTCGGAGGCATGGGAGCCGTACTAATAGTTTTACTTACAGATATTACAAAATAAAAATTTTTTTATGCAACTTTCAAAACACTTCAGTTTAAAAGAAATGACCAAATCAATGACTGCTCAACGTAGGGGTATTGACAATACACCAGGATCAGGTGAGATTAAAAGTTTAGGAGACCTTTGTTATGAGGTCTTAGAGCCACTACGGGCACACTTCGACAAACCTGTTACGATTACCAGCGGATACCGCTCAGAGGCGCTCTGTGAGGCCATAGGCAGCAAAAAAACATCACAGCATGCCAAGGGCCAGGCGGTCGACCTAGAAATATTTGGCGTGCCAAATATTAAGACAGCTTACTGGCTACAAAATAACGTGGACTTTGATCAATTGATCATGGAATATTTTGACAAAGACGATCCGGCAGGGGGATGGGTCCACATATCTTATCACGAATCAGACTCAAACAGAAAACAAGTGCTAACCTTTGACGGAAAAAAATACACTGAAGGTCTTCCAGATATGGAATGGAAAGACGGCAAAGTCGTAGGTTAAATTTCTGCACGCGCCACGCGTATGGTCCTACTAATTACTGGATTATTTACACATACAACCAATAAAATTACCACTACCATCATTCATAATATGTAAATTTAAACTACTAACATATCCTGTTAGTTTTTCTCTTAATATATTACACAAATCTATACAGCTAACTTCACTAGTTAAAACTATTCCATCTAATATTTCTTTTGTAATTGGAATTAATTGATAAACACCATCATTAAAAATAATTATATCCATTCTTTTAATTCCTCTCCCATAACTTGACTAGCTATATCAATTTTATTTCTTAAAGCTTCTACAATTTTTTCATCAATAGTATCTTCTGCAATAATATCAATATAAGTTACGTTTTTCTTTTGTCCTATACGATGTGCTCTGTCTTCTGACTGTAAACGTTTTTCTAAGTCATATCCGTTAGAATAGTAAATTACGGTGTTTGCAGCTGTTAAAGTTATCCCATAACCGCCCGTAGCAGGCGTTCCAATAATAAATCTACAGTTAGGGTCTGTTTGAAATTTAACAATGTTTTCTTGTCTAATTTCTTGTGGTGTTAAACCATAGTAGTGAACATAAGAATCTTTACCAAATTTTTTAGTAATGTTTTTTATAATATCTCCTACACTAAATTGATAGTTAGCCCATATAATAGCTTTACCTTCAGTTTCTTCAAGAACAGACATTAACTCAGTCATTCTATTGCTTTCTACTTCTTGTGTAGATCCATCATCAGCTGTTACATAGCCACAAGTTATTTGATGGAGTCTCATTAATTGAGTTAACACAGTCATAGTAGTGGTAACTTTACCATTTAATATAGCAAGAGCTTCTTCTTTCATTTGTTTGTATACTTTTTGTTGATCTGCTGTTAATGAAATGTGTCTTTTAATAAAGTTCTTTGGTGGTAGGTCCAAGCAGTCTTCTTTTAATACTCTATAAGAAAAGTCTTTTACTTTATCTGATAACTCACCTAAATTTTGAAACCCATCTACAACTTGTATTGATCTTCCACGAAGATGCATTGTTTTCATTTCTGCATAACGATTACGAAACGCATAGTAAGAAGCAAAGTCCAATAACCACGGATCAAGGAACTCACACTGAGTGTATAAATCAAGTGGGTTTTTAGTAATAGGAGAACCTGTCATAATTCTTTTATACTTAGCGTTTAACCCCAGACTAATAATATTTTTAGTTCTTCTTGCAGTTGGTGTTTTAATTGTAGTGGACTCATCAATGGCCATCATAGTTTTATGAGAGTTAATAAATTTACGAGCAAACTTAACGCCTTTGTCTGTACTTAATGCTTCAACATTCATAACTAAAATGTGTAATGCAGTTTCTATTTCAAATAAAGATTCTAATTTTTCTTGTTGTCCTTTTGTAATATTTGGTTGCCATAATACGGACACATTCTCTATGTGATCTGGAAGATGTGTAGGTAGTTCTTGTTCAAACCAAGTTTTAACAACTCCTTTAGGAGCAATAATTAAGGCACCATCTATTTTACCTTTATCGTAAAGCATAGCGACGTTGTCTATTAATACTTTTGTTTTACCTGTACCCATTTCCATAAAATATGCATAGGTTTCTTTATTCCACGATTTTTCCAACGCAGTTATTTGATGCGCATACGGCTTAGTTTTAAATTTATAATTCATAATTATCTTCTTTCTGTATTGACTTATATATAATCAATGTTATATAGTTTGTCAATGTCAGAAAGTATAGAGTATGGAAATATAATAAAAACACACACACCAGTTGTGTATGTTATTCAAGAAATTCCTGGTACACAGGCAGGCAATCCTAAAATTAATATTCTAGGTGCGTCTAACTATGGACAGTTTAAATTTTTATTACCAGAATTTTCTCAAATGATTTTCTCTCCTGGTCCTTTAATTTTTAAATTAAGAAAAGGTTTAAAAGATTTTAAGATAGGAGATTATTTATTATTAACAGGAGATCCTGCAATCATAGGTGTTGCATGTTCTATTGTATCTGATATTACAAACGGTAAATACAAAGTCCTAAAGTGGGACAAACAAGAAAGAAAATACTATCCAATAGAAATAAACTTATATGAAAGAGGAGAAATAGATGACAATTGATTTTGAAAAGGATCAACAAGATGCAATGAGTAGAACTGAAAATATTCAGTCTCTTGCAGATCAAGTGCAAGCTTTAGAAGGTTTGTATACAAAAATAGAAGCAAATGAAAATAGTTTAAAAGATTTAAAAAAAGAATACCAACGTATATCAGGAGAGGTTATACCTACCATGATGTCCGAAATGGGTTTAGCAGAATTAAAACTACAAGATGGATCACATCTTAAAGTTTCAACGTCGTATCGTGCTACTATTACAGAAGCAAATAAAGAATCGGCGTTTAACTGGCTTCGGGACAATGGACTAGGTGATATTATTAAGAACGAGATCTTGGTATCATTTGGTCGTAACGAGGATAACAAGGCAGCAACATATGCTGAACTTGCGAAAGGTCAAGGGTTTCAACCAACACAAAAGATGAAGGTTGAGCCCATGACTTTGAAAGCGCTAGTCCGTGAGCGTATTGAGGCAGGAAAAGAAATGCCAACGGAAATCTTTGGGGTATTCTCAGAGAATAAAACAACAATAAAAAGGAACAAGTAAACATGAACCAAGTAACAGAAAAAAAGAACGGAGCACTAGCAACATTTGATATGGAAGCTGATGCACAACAAGGCGCTCAAAATATATCGCAAGAAGATCTTGCGTTGCCTTTCTTAAAAATTTTGGGCCAACTATCTCCAGAGGTAAACAAAAGAGATGGTAAATATGTCGATGGCGCAGAACCAGGCAAAATAATCAATACTGTAACTAATGAACTGTATGACAAAATTTCTGTTGTACCTTGTCATTACAAAAGACAATACATAGAATGGCAAGATAGAGGTACCAGTACAGGTGCACCAGTTGCAATTCATGATGCTGACAGTGATATCGTAAGTCAAACCACAAGAGGTAAAGACTACAAAGATAGATTACCAAATGGTAATTATCTTGATAACACTGCAAGTCATTTTGTATTGATCGTAGGTAAAAGCCCGCAAACAGCTTTGATTTCTATGAAGTCTACTCAACTTAAAGTTAGTAGAAAATGGAACTCAATGATGATGGGTCTTAAAATGCAGGGGAAAAACGGTTTATTTACTCCGCCAACTTACAGCCACATTTATAACCTATCAACCGTTCAGATGTCTAATGACAAAGGAACATGGTTTGGTTGGGATGTATCTAAAGTAGGTCCTGTAGAAGAAAAAGCTATATATGATATGGCTAAATCTTTTGCAGAATCTGTAGGTAAAGGTGAAGTTGAAGCTAAACCTGAAGTCCAAGAGCAAACTAAAAAATCTTTAAATTTATAGTATCCTAGGTAGTGGGCGTCTAAGCGAGAGTGGATACGCCCACTTAAATATATGAATGAAAAGATAAATAAAAATCCTGTTACGTATGAAGATTGGCTAAATCTAGGCCATGTCATAATACCCACTGATCAAAAGAAAGCCAGGGTCAGTTGGAAGAAAGAAGATTTTAGTTTAACGAAAGAAGATTGGAAAAATTATCACGCAAAAGCACAGATAGCATTAAGATTAGATAAACACATAGATTTAGATGTAGACAATTATGTTGTTGGAAGATTTATAAATCATTATTTAAAATCATGTGGAGCTACTTATGGTAGAAGAAACAATCCTAAAAGTCATTATCTTTGGACAGGGTCTTGTGATTTTATACAGTATACTTTGCCAGATGTTTTTAAAAGTTATTTTGAAAAATTTCACCATGGTGCAACTCTTTGTGAATTAAGACATGGAAAAGAAAGATATACTATAGTTCCAGAATCTCCTTATGACAACACAGGAGAAAAAGTAGAATGGGAAACTTACGAAGAAATTTATGAGTATAATGGTAATATAAAAATTGATGTAGGTAAGATAGCTTTATCTACTGCATTAACAATCTTGTACGCAGGCTCTGGTCATAGAGATGTATACTGCACAGCTATTGCAGGGACTCTAATAAAAAATACAGACTGGTCAGCAGAACAGATAGATGATTTTGTATATAATATTGCTATTGAAGCAAATGATACTGAGGCAGAAAAAAGAAAACAAAAAGGTACAACAGGTAAAAAAGCAGAAAAAATTTATGGCATTCCTAAATTAGCAGAAATATTAAACGTTGATTCTAAACACATTTCAAAGTTATTTAGTTGGGTCGGTGTTACAAATAATAAAGAAGTATTACAAGAACAAATAGGTGAAATAACTGAGTATGGTAGTGATAGGTATTTTATAAAAATTTATGCTATGGAAGATGGAAAGAAAGTTGAGAAAGACATAACTTTAGAAGGACTACAGCTAATGAAAAAAAGTTATTTTTATGCAGCAGTAATGAAACAAGCTGCTGTTTTTCTACCTTACATGAAGGAAACAGATTTTGAAACAATGATGATAGCAAAATTTGATACAAGAAATAAGTCACAAGATTATGATCCAGAGTCAAGTGAAGACGTTAGATTTATAGGATGGTTTGAATCTTTTATAGATAAATATAAAGCTTACAGTGATAAAAAAGAATTGGCAGACTTTAACATGCCTTACTTCAATATTAAAAATAACAGTTTAGAATTTAATTTAAATAAATTTGACGAATTTTTAGCAGACAAAAGAATAAGTTTAGCAAGAGTAGATCTTGTTTTAAAATGCAGGAGTATTCTAAAAGCTAAAAGATACAGAGGTAAGTATAAAGACAGGTCTTGTTCTTCATATAAAATAGATAACTATCACATAAATAAAGATAACTTAATTATTGAAGGAGAAGCTCAAGAAATAGAGGAAAGGGTAATAACGTATGAACAAGCCTAAGTTTGTAGCTGGTCCTCCAGGTACAGGTAAGACACATTTATTCTTAACAAAAAAATATAAAGAATTATTAAAAACATATTCTCCAGAAAAAATAGTAATTTTATCTCATACAAAGGTAGCTGCTGCAGAAGTAAAAGAAGCTATATTAGATTTGCAAGAGATTAAAGAAAGAGGTTTAAGAAAAAAATTTTTTAAATATAGAATTTGTACAATACATTCTTTTTGTAGAAATAAACTATTGAAGAAAGATGTATTAGATTATGCAGATTATCTTAACTTATGTAGAGAAAACTCTGGGTTCAAAGTACAAAGAGTTTCTCAATCAGATTTTGATAATGATAAACATAAATTTTTTAGGTTTTTAAACGATGCATTTGGAAGAGGCTTAACAATAAAAGAGCATTGGTATGCTTTGAGAGAGACTAGTTCTAGCTACTATCCTTACAATAATTTTAGAATGATTAGTGAAATGAAAGAAGTTTACGATGAGTACAAAAGAATTAATCAAGTGTGTGATTACAACGATATGATAAGTGAGTTTAATAAACTGGCTGTTGCTCCTGATATTGATGTACTAATAGTAGATGAAGCGCAAGATAGTAATGTACCACAAATCAAAGCTCTTGAAAAAATGTCTACAAACACAAAAGAATTTTATATGGTAGGAGATGCCGATCAAACTATTTTTGAATTTGCAGGTGCAAGTCCAGATTATTTTCACAACCTATCAAAAGATGCAGAGCAATTAGAAAATGGTTTACGATGTGGAAAAACAATTAATGAAAAATGTAAAAAAATTATAGAACCTATTTGGAATTTTTATGGTTATGATAGAGTTTGGAAACCTGCAGAAGGTATAATTGGAGAAGATTATTATCTACCTGATTTACATACTGACTGTTCAGCAAGAGAAGCTTTGTTAAATAAAATAAAAAACACAGACGAAACTTTTTTATTTACTTACAGGGGAAATCCTTCTGGTAAATGGGTAAGATCTTTTTTAACATATCATGGTATAGAATTTTGTCATGTAGGTAGTGATCCTTATGTTTCAAAAAAAGAAATAAGATGTCATAAACTATGGCCAGAATTTATTAAAGGAACAGCTTTACCATTGAAACAAATAAAAGAGTTTTGGAATTTTATGGGACAACAAGTAATTGTACGTGGCAAAGGAGAAGAAACTTTTGAAGGTTGGGTTAACAAAGATTATACCATTCATGAACTAATAGAAAAAAAGTTTTTACGTCCAGAAAGCCTTGATTTTACTGACTTTTATTACACAAGAATAAAATCAAAAACAGACGTTGAAAAGATTAAATACATAAATAATTTAATAAGAGAAGGAGTTGATACAGAAGGAAAGGCAAGAGTTGAGTATGCAAACATTCACACAGTCAAAGGATTAACTTATGACAATGTGATTGTAGATTTAACATGTACTAGACCAGAAGATTATTTTACTCAGTTACGTTTAAAATATGTAGCATACAGTAGAGGTAGAATAGATTGTTGGACTATTGCATCACAAGATAGATACACATTAGGAGTAAAACATGACAGATAAAAATATGTTTAAAGGAACAACATACAATTCTTTAGAAGACCAGATAGGCGGGAAGCACTACCGGTCGATGAAGATTCAGCCTGCAGAGTTTATAAATGAAAACAAATTGCTTTTTGCAGAAGGCAATGCTATAAAATATATATGCAGACATTCTTCAAAGGGAAAAGAAGAAGACATAAAGAAAGCAATACATTATTTAGAAATGATATTAGAAAGGGATTACGATGTGTAAGACACCAGAAGATTTAGATTTAAATGGGATAGATACTGTTGCGGTTGATATAGAAACATATGATCCTAATTTAAAAACAAAAGGACTAGGTGCTATAAGAGGCGATGGGTTTATATGCGGTATTGCTGTTGCCACAGGAAAAGATACAGCATACTTTCCAATTAGTCACTCAGATACAGACTTGTCATTAGATAAAAAATTAAAAATGTGGGAATCTTTAAATGAAAAAATATTTCAAAACGAAAAGATAAATAAAGTATTTCACAATGCAATGTACGATGTGTGTTGGATTCGAGCTGTCACAGGTAAAAAGATGAAAGGTAAAATTTTAGATACTATGATTGCTGCTTCTGTGATTGATGAGAATAGATTTAAATACTCTTTGGACTCTTTGTCTAAAGACTATTTACAAGACAAAAAATATAAATATGATTTACAAGAAAAAACTCTTGCTTGGTCTAAAGGGACAATTAAAGATCCAATGACTAACATGCACAAGTTACCTGCATCTATTGTAAAAGATTATGCAAAGCAAGACGTAGACTTAACTTTAAAGTTATGGAATTTATTTAATAAAAAATTGGATGAAGTATTATACACTAAAGTTGATGACGATGGAAACAAAGAAGAAAAAACTTCTAGAAAAATATTTGAGTTAGAAACAAAACTATTTCCTTGTTTGGTTGACATGAAATTTAAAGGCGTTAAGATTGATGTCCAAAAAGCAAAAGATTTAGGTAAGCGTTTAGAAAAACGTAGAGACAATCTAATAAAAATAATTAAAGCTAGGACAGGTGTTGATGTACAAATTTGGGCTGCATCATCATTAAAAAATCTTTTAGAAAATCAAGACATAAAAGATTACAAGAAAACACCAAAGTCTGGAATGCCTCAGCTTCCAGGTGACTATTTAAGAACACACAAAAATAGATTCCTAAGGTTTGTAGCTAAAGCAAGAGAATGTGACAAAGCTAAAAATACTTTTGTAGAGGGTCTATTAGGATTTGTTCATAACGAAAGAATACACGCAGATATTAATCAAATAAAAGGAGAGCATGGTGGGACTGTAACTGGTAGATTTTCTATGAGTAATCCAAACTTACAACAAATTCCATCTAAAGGTTATATTGGTAAGAAGATGAGAGAATTATTTATTCCTGAAACTGGAAGTGATTGGTATAGTTTTGACTACTCACAACAAGAACCAAGAATCGTAGTGCATTACGCACTCAAACTAGGTATGCCAGGCACTAATGATCTTCAAGAAGAGTTTGACAAAGAGGACGCTGACTTTCATCAGATTGTTGCAGACATGGCCAACATACCAAGAAAGCAAGCTAAGACAATTAATCTTGGACTATTTTATGGCATGGGTAAATTAAAATTACAGAAAGAATTAAACTTAGATCCTAAAAAAGCTAAGACTTTGTTTGATAATTATCATGCGAAAGTACCTTTTGTAAGACAACTGTCTCAAGATTTATCACGTTTTGCTAATGAAGAAGGTTTACTATTTACTTTAGGAGATAGGTTTTGTCGTTTTGAAAAATGGGAAAGTATGGACAAAGAATGGGATCCTAAAATTAATCGTTATACTGAAGTAAAACTTTATAATAATATGGAAGAAGCTAAAGACGGTTATAAATTAGAACAAATGGATAAGTATGACAAATTGACAGACCCTGAGTGTGAACATTTTAAAAGACACTATGCTAGAGCATTTACATACAAAGCTTTAAATAGATTAGTGCAAGGGTCCGCTGCAGATATGACAAAAAAAGCAATGGTAGATTTATATGAAAAAGGTATAGTACCTCACATACAGATACACGATGAACTTTGTGTGTCTATCAAGGACCAAGAAACACGGATCATGGTTCAAGATATAATGGAACAAGCTATTAAGTTAGAAATAAATAACAAAGTAGATTGTGAATATGGTCCTAATTGGGGACAAACAAAATGATAAACTATGGCTTATTTAAATGCAAACATACCACCAACATACGCACAGATAAAAAAGGAATATTTATATGATCTCAAAAAAAATAAAGGACAAGTTGCTGACTGTATTATCTTTGGTATTAGCTCTCTTACAGGTCGTGCTATACTATTTCACGCTATTATGGAAAACGGTGCAATATTTTATCGCTTACCAATTAGCGCGTTTATTCAAAAGGGATTTGACCCACGTAGAGTGCCCGGAAGAAGACTTGATGAACTACAGCTCTGGAATTGTTTTTCTTATTATCCTTCTGTGCATCGTTGGGATATTTTAGACGGACAAGCCGGTAAATATATTGGTAAAGATAAAAAATGGCATCCAGGTAAATACTTATTTACAGTTGACTTTGCTCATCCAGAAAGTAATATACTAGATACTGATCATTCAGAGATCCCGCACGAACACAAGTGCGCTCACATAATTGCCTTAGATGATGGTAATTTTGCAGCACAACCTAACAACAGATGTATATGGGACTTACCATCTTTTACCGTAAAAGATGATATTCCTGATTGGAAAGTGCAAACTTCTGAATGGAATGTAGAAAATAGTAGAGCATGGCGTACAGAAGATACGGACAAGTTCTTTTATGAAATTGAGGAGAAGAAAAAATGAACATTGCAGAACTATTTAAAAAAAATTTTATATTAGTACCAGTCATAGCATCTGTATTAGTTGGAACGTTTACTGGTGTTAGATATATTGTTAATCTAACAGACACAATCAACGACAATCAAAATCAAATAATAAATCTTCAACGAGATTTAACTACTGCTCAGGAAAAAATTATAGATCAAAACACAAGATTAACTTCTGCAGAGTCTACTTGGCAGATGGCAGAAAATTTATACAGACAACTAGCAGATCAAGTTAGAGAGCACAGCTATGATATTAAGGATTTAAACAGGTAATGTATGGAGGTTCTCAGGATGAATTATTATTTTACAGGATTACTTGTTCTAGCTCTTACAATCTTAGCTTTGTTTGTAGAACCTGCATATCCTAGAAACGAATATCTTAACGAGTATGGTGCAAGATGTGGAGATTTTGAAGTAAGAACAGATAAACGTGAAACTGATTATAATTATAGTGATAGTAATACAAATGAACAACAATATTTAAGTTTTACTTACAGAAAGTATTTAGGTGTAGACTGTAAAACTATAAATGAAAACGTAAAATTAAAACAACAATTAGAATTGATGAAGATGTGTGGTAGAGTTAATGCTAATCCTAGTCTTGCACAAAACGAAAACTTTAGACTGTTAGTTATGAAATGTATGGGTGTAACTCCTGCAAGAGATAACACTAGACCTGGTGATTCTCAAAGTTTGTGGGATGATATGAAAGATGGCTACAAAAAAGAGAACCCAGACCTTAAATTAATGAATGATAAGATCATAGGGCCTAAAAAAAGCAAATTGAAAATACCTCCAAAAGACTATATACTCCCGCTACCAAAACCTAAAAATGAAGATTAGTGAAAATACATCTGTAAGCATGCCAATGAAAAATATGATTGGTATTGTC
>Ga0208545_1000336_pt1 | contig 22107 bp, 15 predicted proteins | sample DEB08_DNA_12_FD_185498 | JGI IMG/M metagenome (GOLD analysis project Ga0208545, IMG submission 185498) | Aqueous microbial communities from the Delaware River and Bay under freshwater to marine salinity gradient to study organic matter... | ecosystem: Environmental > Aquatic > Marine > Coastal ... | reverse complement strand
TTGATCGGTCAAATCCGCGAGCAGGGCTTGCAGATCTGGCTGTGAAATTTTTGCATCTGTGAAGATATAGACCAACATAGTCGCCATATCCGGGGCGATCATGCCGGATCCTTTGGCAAAGCCGCTGATGGTCACGGGCTGTCCATCTATTTCCAGTATCCAGTAGTTTTGACGCACCTTTGGGAAAGGTGTCGGTCGTCATGATGGCCCGTGCGGCCTCTTCCTGCGCCGCGGGGTTTAGGGAGGCTGTCAGTTGGTCGAGGCAATCTGTGATTCTTTGATCTGGTAAGACCTCACCAATCACCCCGGTTGAGGAGGTGAAAACCGCTTCAGCGGGAATATTGAGCCGGGCGGCGACAGCGGCACAGATACGGCCAACCGAGGCCTTTCCCGCAGCGCCTGTGAAGGCGTTTGCATTGCCGGAATTGACAAGTATTGCCGCACCTTTTGACATATCACCGCCAATTTTATCCTGACAATCCAAGACACTGGCCGCGCGGGTCGCGGAGCGGGTGAAGACGCCTGCGATGGCCGCTCCTGGCGCAATGGCGGCCAGCGTGACGTCGGTCCGTCCGGGGTATTTCACCCCAGCGGCTGCCGTGGCGAAGCGCACCCCGTCAATGGCGGGCAGATTTGGAAAATTTGCGGGGGCCAGAGGGGATATCTGTGTCATGATGTTATTGATCCAAGGTTGATAGCACGGATGGATCAATGCCATCGCTCAGCAGGGTGACATCCGCCTCATCCATTAAGGCGCGCAAATGTGCTTCGACAGCGGCATTTTGCAGCTCAACTTCCAGCTCGCCCCGAACCTCTTCAAAGCTGGGGGGTGCCATTACCCTGCGGTCTCTCAACAAGATGAGATGATAGCCAAATTGGGTTTGCACTGGGCCGGTATAGGTGTCTGGCTCCATGTTGAGAACTGCATCTTCAAAGGGTTTCACCATTTGACCCTTACCAAACCAGCCCAAATCACCACCGCGCGGGCCGGAGGGGCCAGTTGAATGTTCCTGGGCGAGCGTTGCAAAATCTGCGCCCTCATCCAAAAGCTTCAAAAGCTCACGTGCTTTGTCCTCGGTTTCGAGCAAAATATGTGAGGCTTGATATTCTGCTTCGCCGCCACCGGCAGGGAATTTGGCCTCATAGGCAGATTGCAGCGCCGCGTCACTGAGCGCGCCTGCGCGAATGTCCTCAATGACAGTTGTAGACAGCAGGTTGCGCTCTTGATTTTCCATCGCTGTGGGCAGCCAGCTTGGCGGGGTTTCTACGGAGCTGGCCAAGAGTTGTTGCTGAACCAATTGTTCGATTATTCCATTGAACAATACGCTGTCTTCAAGGTTTCTATACTGCTCTGGAAGCTGCCGTTTGATGTCAAGCACATGGGCGAGCGTCAGTTCTGTGCCGTTTACGGTGGCAACCACGGTGGTCAAATTAGCTTCTTGAGCGGCCAAGGGTGTGGATAAGAACAAAGTGAAGGCTATGTTGCGGAAGATTGTGGATGATTTTGCCATTGTTTTATCCTTTGATGCGCACGGACTGGCCCGCGCCGTTGACACTGTAATGCGGGACCCATACATCGTTTGGGTGGCCCGGAGGGGGCCGGCTCAACTCTGCACATGCCTTTGGCTTTTCATAAGCTGCGGTGGCGCGGTGGGCAAGCAAATCCCTCATTTGATTTGAATAACCATGCGGAGCGAATATGCTGGGTCTAGGAACACTTGCTAAAAAAGTTTTTGGCACACCAAATGATCGCAAGGTCAAAGCGACCCGGCCGTTGATCGAGAAAATCAACGCGCTTGAACCTGAGTTTGAAGCTCTGAGCGATGAGGGCCTGGTGGCCAAGACGGCTGAACTGCGAGATCGCGCCACATCTGGTGAGGATTTAAACAGCCTTCTGCCAGAGGCTTTTGCCAATTGTCGCGAGGCCGCCAAGCGCGCCTTGGGCCTGCGTGCCTTTGATGTGCAGCTGATGGGTGGCATATTCTTGCATGAAGGCAATATCGCAGAAATGAAAACCGGTGAGGGTAAAACCTTGGTGGCGACCTTTCCGGCCTATCTTAATGCTTTGACCGGCAAGGGTGTGCATATTGTAACAGTCAATGACTATTTGGCGCGGCGCGATGCGGATTGGATGTCGAAAGTCTATGGGGCTTTGGGCCTGACCACTGGGGTGGTTTACCCTCAGCAACCCGATGATGAAAAAGCCGCAGCCTATGCCTGTGATGTCACATATGCGACGAATAACGAGCTTGGGTTTGATTATTTGCGCGACAATATGAAGGCCGAGTTGAGCCAAATGCATCAACGATTCCACAATTTCGCCATTGTGGATGAGGTGGATTCCATTTTGATTGATGAGGCGCGCACCCCGCTGATTATTTCTGGCCCATCGCAAGATCGCTCGGAGCTGTACAAGACCATTGATCAGCTGATCCCAGATGTTCTGGAGGCCCATTATACGTTAGATGAAAAGACCAAAAATGTGACCTTCACCGATGAAGGCAACGAATGGTTGGAAGAGGTGCTGAGTGGCAAGGGCATTCTGCCGGAGGGTCAATCGCTCTATGATCCAGAAAGCACGACCATTGTGCACCACGTCAACCAAGGTCTGCGGGCGCATAAGCTCTTCACCCGGGATAAAGACTATATCGTGCGGGATGGCGAAGTGGTGTTGATCGACGAATTTACGGGCCGGATGATGGCTGGTCGGCGCCTCTCTGATGGGTTGCATCAGGCCATTGAAGCTAAGGAAGGCTGCACCATTCAGGCCGAAAATGTCACTTTGGCTTCGGTCACCTTTCAAAATTATTTCCGCCTATACGATAAATTGGGCGGCATGACGGGCACAGCCTTGACCGAAGCTGATGAATTTCATGAAATTTATGGCTTGGGTGTTGTGGAAGTGCCCACCAATCGCGTGGTTGCGCGTGTGGATGAGGATGATCAAGTTTATCGGACCGCCGGTGAAAAATACAACGCTGTCGTTGACGCCATCAAAGTGGCTCATGAGAAAAAGCAACCTGTTTTGGTCGGCACAACCTCAATTGAGAAGTCAGAGTTTCTGTCAGAATTGTTGACCGCTGCTGGCATCACGCACAATGTTTTGAACGCGCGCCAGCATGAGCAAGAGGCCAAAATCGTTGCCGATGCAGGTAAGCTGGGTGCAGTGACGATTGCGACCAATATGGCCGGGCGGGGTACGGACATCAAATTGGGCGGCAATGTTGAGTTCTCCATTATGGAGGCCATTGCGGCGGACCCTGAGGCGAACCCAGATGATATTCGCAGCCGGATCGAAGAAGAGCACGCCAGCGATGAGCAGGCGGTCAAAGATGCTGGCGGGCTTTATGTTTTGGCCACCGAACGGCACGAGTCGCGCCGCATTGATAACCAATTGCGTGGTCGATCTGGCCGGCAAGGGGATCCTGGTCGCAGCTCCTTTTTCCTGTCTTTGGATGATGATTTGATGCGGATTTTCGGCTCGGAGCGTTTGGAAAAAGTGCTCAACACTTTGGGCATGAAAGAGGGCGAGGCGATTGTGCACCCTTGGGTCAATAAATCCCTAGAACGCGCGCAGGCCAAAGTGGAAGGTCGCAACTTTGACATCCGCAAACAGCTTTTGAAATTCGATGATGTGATGAATGATCAGCGGAAAGTGATTTTCGGCCAACGTCGCGAGATCATGGAAGCCGATGATTTGGCAGAAATCACACAGGATATGCGCCATCAGGTGATTGATGACTTGGTGACGCAATTTATGCCGCCGAAATCCTACGCCGATCAATGGGATGTGGAGGGCCTACAAGCAGCCCTTGCAGAGAACTTAGGGCTTGATGCGCCGGTGGTGGACTGGGCGGCGGAAGAGGGTGTCGATGATGACACGATCCGCGAAAAGCTCGAAGATCTTAGTGATGATTTCATGGCCCGCAAGGCGGTCGAGTTTGGACCTGAAAATATGCGGATGATTGAAAAGCAAATTTTGCTAGAAACCATTGATAGCAAATGGCGCGAGCATTTGCTGACTCTGGAGCATCTGCGCTCTGTGGTTGGGTTTCGCAGCTATGCGCAACGTGATCCGCTCAATGAGTATAAATCTGAAGCCTTCCAATTGTTTCAGAATTTGCTCGATGGATTGCGCGAGCGGGTGACCCAGCTTTTGGCACATGTGCGTATGCGCACGGCCGAAGAGCAAAAGGCGATTATGGAAGAAATGGCCCGGCAACAAGCGGCCATTGCAGCTGCGGCGCAATCAGTGGATGACACCCCGTCAGAACCCGGTGCTTTCAACGAAAATGATCGCGCCACCTGGGGCAATCCTGGCCGGAACGAGGCCTGCCCGTGTGGGTCTGGTAAAAAATTCAAACATTGCCATGGGCGTATATAGATCTGCTCAAGAACAGCTGCCACCGCCGACAACGCAAGATGCCGAGACAAAGGCGCCAGATTTTACATCCCAAAGCCCATAGCGCCTCAGTAACGTCTCTTGAGCTCACGGCAAATTTAGTGTCCTAATGTGTCTAAATGAAGCTGGGAAGACACAAACTGGAGGCGACTGTGGTTAAGAAATTGATTTTCAACAAGATAGAATATCCGCGCTCTGATAAATCGTCTTGATTAAAACATTCATTTACATGTGAAAAATCAGACTGATGTCAACGCATACTGAGCATTACCATTTTCTGGATTTAGTTCGCGCTATTGGTATTTTGCAAGTTGTCCTATTTCATGTTGTATTTGGTGTCTTCAGCTATGGAGGAAGCGATGCAGCCCTTGCTCTCATTGAGCAACTGCCAACATGGATGACATTCGCTTGGCAACCCTTTGGCGTAGACGCGATCTTTCTTGTCTCATCGTTTTTGTTAACTTCGACATTGCTGGATGAGCATACACGTTTAGGGCGCATCGACGTGCGAAGTTTTGTTTTGAAGCGTCTGTCGCGTATCTTACCACTCTACTACTTAGCACTTCTCCTGTTTCAACTAGGATCACCATTTGATCCGTTGCAGTTTGCTCTCTCCGCTGTATTTCTGGGCGTCACCCTAGGTGTTGGCAATGTCATCCCGGTTGGTTGGTCAATGGAAGTGATGATGCTGTTCTTTTTGCTTATGCCAGCGTTATTAACTCTCATTTTGAAATGCACACGTCCCTTGCTTATTTTAGGATTGGCCATACTGATTACGACAGGGTCTCGGGTGGCTTATTTGCACATATCAGACATTTCTGCCGGCCGCGTGTTTTTGGATACGTACCAAAGCTTACCGGCGTCGGATGCTGCCAAACATTTGTATTACCACCCGTGGTTCCGTTTGCCTCCCTTCCTCGTTGGAATGGGATTAGCGATTGCGTATTACAGAGCGTCAAGCAGCGCCGTAAAGCACTCGTGGCGTGGCCTAGGATTCGCTGGGTTATTCATGATTATTATCTGCTGTTATACGCCCGTACATATTGAGGACGCGTGGTTATACAGGTTACCAGAACCGGTTCTTGTAGTTTATTTTGGATCTTCAATAACGATATTTTCTGTTGGATTATCAATGGTGATTTGGAATTCACTTGTGTTATGGTGATTTGGAATTCACTTGTGTTCGGAGCAAAATGGATGAGTCCATTGGGGCAGGCTTGCAAAACTATTTCCCAATGTATTTTTGGAATCTATTTATTCCACATGCCATTTTTGGCGCTCGCAGCCGTAATGGTCTTACGATCGACAGACAGGGCACAGCTTGCCACGATTTCAGTTGCACAAACTTGGATGATATTCACGCTCACTGCGATATTTTCTATAATTTTTGCACAATTGCTGCTGCGTTATATAGAAATTCCCATCATGAAATTATTGCGCCGATTGAGTTCTTAAGGTGTAACAAAGTCGCCGTTCGAGAGCAGCGCATCTTCGTTTGGCAGAACGCAGAGCTCAAATGCTTACGCCACTAAACCGTATCTCAGCGCAAGGCTCTGCAGGGAAACACGCGTTTGGTTTTGTGTCTAAGTATGATGCGGGTTTGGCCTTAGGCGGCGTCTTTCACCGCTTGCGATACAGTTTCTGCAACCTCGTTGAGCAGGGTTTCATCCTCAGCCTCCACCATCACGCGGATCAGCGGCTCGGTGCCCGACTTGCGAATGAGCAGACGTCCCTTGCCCAGCAAAGAGGCCTCTGCATCTTGGATAGCCGATTGCACAGAAGCCACCTCCAGCGGCGCCATACCCTCGGAAAATCTTACGTTCTTCAGCACTTGTGGACAGGGTGAAAAGACATTGGACAATTCGCTGGCCCGCCGGCCCGTTTCGACCATAGCGGCAAGAAATTGTAATCCAGCCAGAAGCCAGCGGCGCCATACCCTCGGAAAATCTTACGTTCCTCAGCACTTGTGGACAGGGTGAGAAGACGTTGGCCAATTCGCTGGCCCGCTGGCCCGTTTCGACCATGGCGGCAAGAAATTGTAATCCAGCCAGAAGACCATCGCCGGTTGTGGCGTAATCACTCATCACGATATGGCCAGATTGCTCACCACCCAGATTGAACCCGCCTTGACGCATGGCATCCACCACATAACGGTCGCCGACATCGGTGCGGTGTAGATCAATTCCCTGTCCACCTAGCCAGCGCTCAAGGCCTAGATTGGACATAACCGTGGCCACCAATGCGCCGCCCCGGAGCTCTCCGCTCTTAGCCCAGCGCGCAGCGATCAACCCCATGAGTTGATCCCCGTCGGCGATATGGCCTTTCTCGTCAATAATGGCGATCCGGTCTGCATCACCGTCCAGACAGATCCCAATGTCGGCACCATGCTGTAGCACCGCATCAACGGCTGCTTGTGGTGCGGTGGACCCTACACCTTTGTTGATGTTATAGCCGTTGGGTTGCACGCCAATGGCAATGACCTCAGCCCCAAGTTCCCAAAGAACCTCTGGGGCGGTGCGATATGCGGCGCCATTGGCGCAATCAATAACAACCTTTAACCCATCCAAGCGCTTTCCTGTTGGAAAGGTTGCCTTTGCAGCTTCGACATAGCGACCGATCGCGCTTTCAATGCGATTGGCGCGTCCAATATTTTCTGGCAAGCAGAGATCCACATCTCCGGCAAACAGAGCTTCGATCTCCATCTCGGCGGCGTCTGACAGCTTATAACCATCTGGACCGAAAAACTTGATGCCATTGTCGTGATGCGGATTGTGACTGGCAGTGACCATGACACCGACATCTGCGCGCATGGAATGGGTGAGCATTCCGACGGCAGGTGTTGGAACTGGCCCTAAGAGGACGACATCCATGCCGGTTGACAAAAAACCAGCGGTGAGAGCGTTTTCAATCATATAGCCCGATCTGCGTGTGTCCTTACCGATCACGACACGGTGGCCGGGGGAGGCGTCACGCCGAAAAAACCGGCCCGCCGCCGCTGCAAGCCGCAGCGCGGTTTCAGCGGTCATGGGATAAGTATTCGCCGTGCCGCGGACGCCATCCGTTCCAAATAGGTGTCGTGTCATAAAGTTTCCTCTCAAATCGCTTTGATCTTAGATTGAATCAAAGCGGCTATCAGTCTTGGTGCAACCTTGCCGAATTATTGGTTAAAAGATGTTTAGTCTAAATGTCATAAAACTTAAATCAAATGTGCTGCAAGCCAACCGCCTCCACCTCCAACAAGCAAGGCGAGCAAAAGCCACCGCTTTTTGATCCCATATTTTTGCGCGCTGGGTTGCGCGGTGTTGTAGGTGCGGATCAAGGCCGCTTCCGCAAGCTGGGGAAGCTTTGGCCCGAAACGTGACAGCACGCGGGCTGTTTTCAGCAGATCTTTCAACAAGGCTTTCGGCCCAATACTTTGCTTGATGTAGTCTTCCACAATGGGTTTGGCGACCTCCCAGATGTTAATCTGAGGATGCAAGCTGCGTGCAACCCCCTCAACCACAACCATCGTGCGTTGCAGCAAGATGAGCTCCGTTCTGGTCTCCATGCCAAATTGTTCTGTGACATCAAATAAATAGGTTAACACCCGTCCCATGCTGATCTGTGTGGCATCCATGCCAAAAATAGGTTCCCCGACCGCCCGGAGGGCGCGGGCAAATTCATCGACATCTTTGTCAGCCGGCACATATCCAGCCTCAAAATGCACCTCCGCCACGCGCTTGTAATCACGGCGAATAAAGCCGAAGAGAATTTCCGCATAGACCCGCCGGGTATATTCATCAATTCGGCCCATAATGCCAAAATCATAGGCAATCACATCTCCATTGGCCGCGATTTTGATATTTCCTTGATGTAAATCCGCATGAAAAAAGCCGTCGCGCAATGCGTGAGACAGAAACAATTGTAAAATCCGCTCACCAATTCGCCGTCTGTCATGTCCGGCCGCATCAAGGGCGGCATTGTCCCCTGCAGAGATTCCCTCGGCCCAATCCATGGTCATGACGTTTTTGCCAGACAGGCTCCAATTGATCTTAGGCAATTGAAATCCTTCATCGGATTCGGTGTTGGCGGCAAATTCTCCTGCCGCGCTGCTTTCCAGCCGAAGATCCAATTCGCCGAGCACCACGCCTTCGAAATGCGCGATCACATCGAGTGGACGTAGACGGCGCGCGCCGGGGGCCAAAACCTCAACCATCCGGGCTGCAAAGTAAAACGCATCAATATCTCTGCGAAAGGCGCGTTCAATGCCGGGGCGCAAGACTTTCACGGCGACATCTGCACCATCGGAGGCTAATTTTGCGCGGTGGACCTGAGCAATAGAGGCGGCGGCAACGGGCGCGCTAAAGTCTTGAAACATGGATGCCAAAGGTCGCTCGAGCTCTGCCTCGATCATTTTTTGCGCCTCTTCGATCGGAAAGGGCGGTAATTTATCTTGCAGCACCCGCAATTGTACGGCCAGCTCATCGCCGACCACATCGGGGCGGGTCGATAGGATTTGTCCAAATTTGATATAGGCCGGGCCCAAAGCGGTCAGCGCCCGGGTGACGGGTGGCATTGCAGGATCACCTTTGTAGCCCAACCATTGAAATGGCCATCCCAGAATTTTCGCGGCTAGGCGCAGGCCAACGGGCGCTTGATAGGCGTTGAGGATTACATTCATCGCCCCCGTGCGCTCAAATGTTGCGCCGGTGCGGATCAGGCGAAAAATGTTATGCGGACCACGCATCTAAATTTTCCATCCCGAATGCAAGGCTGCGATCCCGAGCGATAGGTTTCGATAGCTGGTATTCTCAAACCCTGCCTGCTGCACCATGCTTAAAAATGTCTCTTGATCGGGAAACTTGCGAATCGATTCGACAAGATATTGATAGCTGTCGCGGTCATTGGCGATCATCTGGCCCATGCGTGGAATCACATTGAAGGAATAGAGATCATAGGCCTTTTGCGCCAAAGGCACGGGTATTTGACTGAATTCCAAAACCATCAACCGCCCCCCGGGGCGCAGGACGCGGAAGGCCTCATTTAAGGCTTCTTGCGGCCGTGTTACATTCCGAATGCCAAAGCTTATGGTGTAGACATCAAAGCTGTTGTCGGCAAAGGGCAGGGCCATTGCATCGCCGACAACCCAATCCAAGTTATCCACCATCTGCGCAGCTTCAGCGCGTTTCCGCCCTTCGATGAGCATATTTTCAGTGATATCAAGCACTGTGGAATGGCCAGACCCCGCGCGCTTGAGGAACTTAAAGCTGATGTCGCCAGTGCCGCCAGCGACATCGAGAAGCTTTTGCCCAGGTCTTGGGGCCAGCCAATCCATCATCGCTTCTTTCCAAATGCGGTGGATGCCAACGCTCATGACGTCATTCATAACGTCATATTTGCTGGCTACGGAGGTGAAAACACCCTGTACCTTGCCGGCTTTTTCAGCCTCTGGAACGGTTTCAAAACCAAAATGGGTTGTGTCTTCACCAGTGTCTTGCATGGAACAGGCCTTTTGTGACTTCACCCCCCTTATAATACGCAGGACGGCTGATACAATGTGATGTACCAGAAGGAAGCACGAGATGCCCGAATTACCAGAGGTTGAGACAGTCCGCCGCGGCTTGCAGCCGGCGATGCAGGACCAGAAAATCATGCGTGCAGAGGTGAACCGGCCCGATTTGCGCTGGCCCTTTCCGCCGGATATGGCGCAGCGTTTAACTGGGGCGCGGGTTTTGCGGCTTTGGCGGCGTTCAAAATATATTCTGTTGGACTTGGATACTCAGGAAACTTTGATTGTGCATCTCGGCATGTCTGGCCGAATGTTGATTTCGGGCCAGCAACTTGGGGAGTTTTACCAAGACCATCCCGCGCCAGAAAAACACGATCATGTGGTGTTTCACATGGAAAATGACACACGGGTGACCTTCAACGACGCCAGACGGTTTGGCGCGATGGATCTTGCGCCGACCGCCGACGTCGAAACGCATAAGATGCTCTCCAGCCTTGGACCGGAGCCATTGAGCAATTACTTAGACGACAGCTATTTAGCCATTGAGCAATTACTTAGACGACAGCTATTTTTTCGCAGCTTTGGCGGGGCGCAATACGCCGATAAAGACGGCGCTTTTGGACCAACGACTCATTGCGGGCCTGGGCAATATTTATGTCTGTGAAGTGCTCTTCCGTGCGAAAATTTCACCTATGTGCAAGGCGAAGGACCTGTCAAAACGCCAAGTGGGCGCTTTGGTGCCGATCATTCGGACCGTGCTGGAAGAGGCGATTGAAGCCGGTGGATCTAGTCTTAAAGATTACCGTCAAACGGGCGGGGAGCTCGGCTATTTTCAACATAGTTTTCAGGTTTATGATCGAGAATCGCAGCCCTGCAAACATGCGGGATGTGGCGGCACAATTGCGCGGGTGAGCCAATCGGGACGCTCCAGCTTCTATTGTCCAACCTGTCAGAGATAGCTTGAAATAGGTGGCGAACGTGATAGGCCTAAACGCCTGACAGAGGCAATGCTGGGACCAATATGGCTTATGAGACCATCATCGTAGAGATTGCAGATCATATCTGCGTCATCAAATTGAACCGCCCATCGGCGCTGAATGCGCTAAATAGCCAGTTGGTGGCGGAGCTCGGCGATGCGGTGCGCCAGGCGGAAGCGAACGATAAAGTCCGTTGCATGGTGATTACCGGATCGGAGAAAGCCTTTGCCGCCGGTGCCGATATCACTGAGATGGCGGACAAGAGCTTTGTGGACGTAGTGTCTGACGATTTATTCGGCGCGAGTATGAGCCCTTTGCAAGAGGCTAGGAAGCCAACAATAGCAGCGGTTGCAGGCTATGCATTGGGCGGTGGTTGCGAGTTGGCGATGCTCTGTGATTTTATCATTTGCGCTGATAACGCGAAGTTTGGACAGCCAGAGATCAATCTTGGCGTCATCGCTGGCATTGGCGGCACGCAGCGTTTGACCCGATTCGTCGGAAAATCCAAAGCCATGGATATGCATTTGACCGGGCGCTTTATGGATGCGGAGGAAGCGGAGCGCTCTGGTCTGGTCAGCCGTGTGGTGCCGGTTAAAAAATTGATGGAAGTTGCCCTAGAGGTTGCTGGAAAAATTGCTGAGAAATCGCAAATCTCCATCAAAGCCGCGAAGGATGCTGTGAACAGATCCTATGAGACCACTTTGGCGGAAGGCCTTTTGTTTGAACGGCGTGTGTTTCATTCGATGTTTGCAACAGAAGACCAAAAAGAGGGTATGGCGGCCTTTGTCGAGAAAAGAGAGCCACAATTTCGCGATAAATAAGCAAAATTGCTTTGCATCTCCATAGAAAGCAGCTATAGGCAGCTTCAGAAAATGCGCGTGTGGCCCGCTTGGCTTTAGATAATCCGGTCCAACGGTATGGGCCTAGCGGTGATACGTGTGGCACAAGATTAAGTTAGGACCTGATAACATGGCAAATTCACCACAAGCAAAGAAGCGCGCACGTCAAATTGAGCGCCGCACAGCGGTCAACAAAGCCCGCAAATCCCGTATCCGCACATTTCTGCGCGCTGTTGAAGAGGCCATCGCTTCCGGCGACAAAGCCGCAGCAACCGCAGCTCTTCGCGCCGCACAGCCAGAGCTGATGCGCGGAGTTACAAAAGGCATCTTCCACAAAAACACGGCGTCACGCAAAGTTTCGCGTTTGGCCTCACGGGTTAAAGCTCTGTCTTAATAATTGTTACAAATTTATGAATATTGGGCGTGGGATATTTCCCGCGCCCTTTTTCGTTTAAGTAACAGTAAAAGAATTATTTTTTTTAAACACGATTGTCTCAACCACAGGTGGCAAGAGATTCTTTTCCAAAAAACACCGAGTCAAGAATTAAGATCTGTTGCAGAGTCACTTGGCCGAGGGATAAAAAAGTGTCAGCGAGTCACTTTGAGTGCTCCGGGGGATAATTGCTCCAAGAGATTGCCACTGCTGCACGGCGACATGATCTTGGGTTCACAAAACATGATAAATCCATTTTATGGATCATGGGTGCTATTTTCCGGGAATTTAGTCTGCCTGCTCGGTGGGCAGTGGCATTAAAATTTGAGCGACGTTGTCATGGGGCCGCGTTGAAGTCGGGCCGGATGAATGGTCGTTTGTATTGGGATTAAGTGAAACGTATGGCACTAGAGTTTTGGGATATCGCCGCGGATCGCTTGCGCAAGTCTCTCGGGAACAACAACTACAAGTCATGGATCGAACCCCTGCAACTTGTGGGAGAATCGGCCGGTACGGCAGAATTTTTCGTGCCGACCAGTTTTTTTGGAAATTACGTACGGCAGCATTTCGAAGATCAAATCCTCTATCAAATGCGCGAATCTGGGTTTGAAGTGACCCGTGTGACATTTTCCGTAGGGCGCTTGGATCAAGAACCTGTCGCGCGCCCGTCTTCCCCCGCTGTGGTCGCGCCCGTAAAGCCGCGCGAAATCCAAGGGGCAAAGCTCGACAAGCGCTTCGTATTCGACAATTTCGTTGTGGGCAAACCCAACGAGTTGGCTCATGCGGCGGCGAAACGTGTTGCGGAAGCGGGGCCAGTCACTTTTAATCCCCTCTTTTTATACGGTGGCGTTGGCTTGGGAAAAACCCATTTGATGCATTCCATCGCTTGGGAGCTGCAATCAAATCGTCCCGATATCAATGTGATGTATCTCTCTGCTGAACAATTCATGTATCGGTTCGTTCAGGCCTTGCGCGAGCGCAAGATGATGGATTTTAAAGAGCTGTTCCGCTCGGTCGATGTCCTAATGGTGGATGATGTGCAATTCATCGGTGGAAAAGACAGCACCCAAGAAGAATTTTTCCATACATTCAATGCCTTGGTTGATCAAAACAAGCAAATTATCATCTCGGCTGATCGTGCCCCGGGGGAAATAAAGCAATTAGAAGATCGCATCGCGAGCCGCTTGCAATGCGGTTTGGTGGTGGATTTGCATCCCACCACCTATGAGCTGCGTCTTGGTATTTTGCAGTCTAAAATTGAGCTGTATCAGTCCAGCTACCCGGGCATTGACGTGCGTCAGGAAGTTGTTGAATTTTTAGCACATCGCATTTCAACCAATGTGCGTGTGCTCGAGGGCGCTTTGACCCGGCTCTTTGCCTTTGCCTCACTGGTGGGGCGTGAAATTACCGTTGAGCTGACCCAAGACTGTCTCTCTGATATATTGCGTGCCTCGGATCGCAAGGTTACGGTTGAGGAAATTCAGCGTAAAGTGAGCGATCACTATAATATTCGCCTGTCAGATATGCTGGGACCAAAGCGCCTGCGCAGCTTTGCACGGCCGCGCCAGATTGCGATGTATCTGTGCAAGCAATTGACCAGCCGCTCATTGCCGGAAATTGGCCGTAGGTTCGGCGGTCGAGACCATACGACGGTGATGCATGGCGTGCGGAAAATTGAGGATTTACGGAATAAAGACAGTCAAATGTCCGACGACCTGGATCTCTTGCGGCGTTCATTGGAGGCTTAGTGGCCTTTCAAAGCCATTAAGGGTTAAAACCCGTTAACACACTCTTGTGTCCTGTGGAAAACTCTTTACGGTTTGTCTTCAAATACGTGACGGAGAACGGCAATGAAACTGTCTATTGAACGCGCAACTTTGTTGAAGGCTGTGTCCCAAGCGCAGTCTGTTGTGGAGCGTCGGAATACAATTCCAATTTTGGCAAATGTATTGATTGAGGCGAGCGGCGATCATGCGTCTTTTCGTGCGACAGATTTGGACATCGAGGTTGTGGATCGTGTGACAGCAATGGTGGAGCGCGCAGGAGCCAGCACGGTATCTGCGGTGACCTTGCATGAGATTGTGCGTAAATTGCCAGATGGGGCTTTGGTGACCTTGACAGATGACGGCGCCTCTGGCCGTTTGACCGTTGAGGCCGGCCGGTCAAATTTCTCTTTGACGACGCTGCCGAAGGAAGATTTCCCGGTTATGGCGACCTCGGAATATACCTCTAATTTCACCGCTTCTGCGATGACCTTGCGCCGGCTCTTTGATAAATCGAAGTTTGCCATTTCCACCGAAGAGACCCGTTATTATTTGAACGGTGTCTATATGCATGTGGCTGAGGGTGATGGGGGTCAAAAATTGCGCTGTGTCGCCACCGACGGTCACCGATTGGCGCGGATTGATGCGGATCTGCCAACAGATGCCGGAGATATGCCCGGCGTGATTGTGCCGCGTAAAACTGTTGGTGAAATGCGCAAATTGCTTGATGACGATGACGCGCAAATTGCCGTTTCAGTCTCAGAAACCAAAGTGCGCTTCGCCACGCCAAATGTTACGCTGACCTCAAAAGTGATTGATGGCACCTTCCCAGATTACACGCGCGTCATTCCTTCGGGCAATACGCGCAAGTTGGAAGTGGATGCGGCCGAATTTGCCAAGGCAGTTGACCGCGTGGCCACGGTGTCCTCAGAGCGGTCGCGAGCTGTGAAGCTGGCATTGGATGAAGATCGCTTGATCCTGTCGGTGAATGCACCAGACAGTGGCGCTGCCGAAGAAGAATTGGCCGTTGCCTATGGTGATGAAAAATTGGAAATTGGCTTTAACGCGAAATATCTGCTCGAAATTGCCAGTCAGGTTGATCGGGAAAATGCGGTGTTCTTATTCAACACGTCAGGGGACCCAACCTTGATGCGTGAGGGCAATGATACATCGGCCATTTATGTCGTCATGCCCATGCGCGTTTAAGCTGGCGTGAATGTGAAGGGCGCAGATGCCCAATCTTGCTGTTGAATCCTTAAACCTTTCGCACTTTCGGTCGCATCATGTAGTGCAGATCGAGTGTGACCCGCGACCTGTGGCGATTTATGGCGCCAATGGGGCTGGCAAGACCAATATTTTAGAGGCAATATCCTTGCTTTCGCCTGGTCGCGGCGTGCGGCGGTCGAGTGCGGAAGAAATGACCCGCCGTCCCGAGGCGCTGGGCTGGAAGGTCTCGGCTGTTCTGCGCACGCAAGATCGGCTGCATGAGATAGAAACCTGGTCGCAAAATGGTGCGGCGCGTCAGTTGCGGATTGATGGCAAAGCGGCCACTCAAGTCATGTTGGGGCGCATTGCCCGTGTCCTGTGGTTGATCCCTGCGATGGACCGTCTCTGGATTGAAGGTGCGGAGGGGCGCCGGCGGTTTCTGGATCGCATGACGCTCTCATTTGATCCAAACCACGGTGAGCAGGTGCTCATCTATGAAAAAGCCATGCGCGAGCGCAATCGTCTGTTGAAAAACCAGGTGACCGATGCCCATTGGTATCGGGCTATTGAGGGGCAAATGGCCGCTACAGGCGTGAAGATCCGAAAAGCTCGGGAGGAGGCTTTGGAGTATATCCACGCGGCGCAAGATCAGGCAGAAACAGCCTTTCCAACTGCGCATTTGACCCTGACCAATCCGGAAAACATAGAATTTTCAGCCAATAGCGATGATCTCGCGGAACTTCTAGCCGATTATCGCAGTCGCGATTTGGCCGCAGGTCGTACCCTTGCCGGTCCGCATCGCGATGATGTTTTCGGTGTTTTTGCGGCAAAAGATGTTCCAGCCAAAGACAGCTCCACCGGCGAGCAAAAGGCGCTTTTGATTTCGCTCATCCTTGCCAACGGTCGTGCCCTGAAAGAACAAACCGGCCTGCCGCCGATTTTACTTTTGGATGAGGTGGCAGCGCATTTGGATGCTGCCCGCAGAGCGGCGCTCTATGACGAAATTTGCGCGCTGGGTGCTCAGGCCTGGATGAGTGGCACAGGGCCTGAATTGTTTGAAGAACTTGGCGATAGGGCGCAGCATCTTTTGGTGACAGAGGTTGAGGGGAAATCAAAAGTGGATCTACAATGACTTTGGCTTTTTCTGATTTGGCGCTTTATGCCATAGCTGTTTTTATTTTATTCATTACGCCCGGCCCGGTTTGGGTCGCACTTTTGGCGCGTGCTATGTCGGGCGGCTTTCAGGCGGCTTGGCCTTTGGCATTGGGTGTGGCGATTGGCGATGCGGTTTGGCCGGTTTTGGCCGTCCTAGGTGTGAGTTGGGTGGTCAATGAAATTGCCGGCATCATGATCATCTTGCGCTATGTCGCGGCCGTGGTCTTCCTTACCATGGGAGCATTGTTGATCCTCAAGGCCGATGTCGCTTTGAACAGTGACCGGCGCCTAACGCGACCGGGCATGTGGGCGGGCTTTATCGCAGGCGTGGTGGTGATATTAGGCAACCCAAAGGCCATTTTGTTTTACATGGGCGTTCTGCCGGGCTTTTTTGACCTGACGCAGGTCACGGCCTGGGATGTTTTGGCCATTGTCGTGGTCTCCATCCTCACCCCGCTTTTGGGGAATTTGACCATTGCTGGCTTTGTGAATCGCGCGCGTGAGCTGTTGCAAACACCGGCGGCGGTGCGGCGAATCAACCGCATTTCCGGAGGTCTTTTGATCGCTGTTGGGATCATTATTCCCTTTGCATAGTCCCTTGGAAAAAGCATTTTTTTGCGAAAGATGATATCGCGTTTGTTGCTTTAAAAAATCGTAGCCTGAACCACAATCTATTGTGCCATTTGCGTGACATTCATCTCGAATTCCGCTATTTGTTGTGTAACTCAAAAAAGGGTATCGGGATGTCTGAGCAAACTGTGGATGTTGAAGAATATGGCGCAGATTCCATTAAGGTTCTTAGGGGCTTAGAGGCTGTTCGCAAACGGCCGGGGATGTATATCGGTGACACGGATGATGGCTCCGGTTTGCATCATATGGTTTATGAGGTTGTGGACAATGGCATCGATGAGGCGCTGGCTGGCCATGCGGATCATGTTTTGGTGCGGATCAATGCCGACAGCTCGGTTTCGGTCGCGGATAATGGTCGCGGCATTCCAGTTGGAATTCACGAAGAAGAGGGCGTGTCTGCCGCTGAGGTGATTATGACCCAGCTGCATGCGGGTGGTAAGTTTGACAGCAATTCCTACAAGGTTTCTGGCGGTTTGCACGGGGTTGGGGTTTCGGTTGTGAATGCCTTGTCGGTATGGCTGGAACTGCGCATCTGGCGCGAAGGCAAAGAGCATGTCGCACGGTTCGAACATGGTGACACAGCAGAGCACCTAAAAGTTGTGAGCGAGTGTGGCGATCGCACCGGCACGGAAGTCCGTTTCTTGGCGTCGACAGAGACCTTTTCAAATCTTGAGTATAAATTTGAAATATTGGAAAAGCGCCTGCGCGAATTGGCATTCTTGAATTCTGGGGTGCGGATTATTCTTGAAGACCTGCGCCCGGCAGAGCCTTTGCGCAGTGAGCTGTACTACGACGGCGGTGTGCGTGAATTTGTGAAATATCTCGACCGCTCCAAATCCTCAATCATGGAAGAGCCGATTTATGTCAAAGGCACCCGTGATGATATCGGTGTTGAAGTGGCGATGTGGTGGAATGACACCTATCACGAAAATGTCCTGCCCTTCACCAATAACATCCCACAGCGTGATGGCGGCACCCATATGGCGGGCTTTCGAGGGGCCTTGACCCGAACGATCAATAACTATGCGCAATCCAGCGGCATCGCCAAAAAAGAGAAAATCAGCTTCACAGGCGATGACGCACGCGAGGGTTTGACCTGCGTGTTATCCGTCAAAGTCCCTGATCCCAAATTCTCCAGCCAGACCAAAGATAAATTGGTCAGCTCAGAGGTGCGCCCGGCGGTTGAGGGTTTGGTGGGTGAGAAATTGGCCGAGTGGTTCGAGGAAAACCCTGCGCAGGCAAAGGTTATTGTTGGCAAGATTGTTGAGGCTGCTATGGCGCGTGAAGCGGCGCGCAAGGCCCGCGACCTCACCCGGCGCAAGACAGCGATGGATGTGAACTTCTTGGCAGGAAAGCTCAAGGATTGTTCGGAAAAAGACCCCTCAAAAACTGAAGTATTTTTGGTCGAAGGCGATAGCGCCGGCGGTTCTGCCCAAACTGGACGTGACCGCATGACCCAAGCGGTTTTGCCATTGCGCGGGAAAATTTTGAACGTGGAGCGCGCGCGGTTTGACCGGATGCTGGGCAGCCAAGAAATTGGCAACTTGGTTATGGCGCTGGGCACTGGCATTGGGCGCGATGAATTTAATATCAAAAAGCTACGCTATCATAAAATCGTGATCATGACCGATGCCGATGTGGATGGTGCGCATATCCGCACGCTCTTGCTGACGTTCTTTTTCCGTCAAATGCCAGAATTGATTGAAGGTGGTTATCTCTATATCGCGCAACCCCCCTTGTTTAAGGTGAGCCGGGGGCGTTCTGAAGTTTATCTCAAGGACCAGCCAGCCCTGGATGAATACTTGATCGAACAAGGCATTGAGGGCGCTTTGCTGCGCTTGACCAATGGCGAAGAAATTATTGGCGCCGATTTGATGCGTGTTGTGGAAGAGGCGCGTCAGCTGAAGCGCATTGTTGACGCATTCCCCACCCATTACCCACGTCATATTTTGGAGCAAGCGGCAATCGCTGGGGCCTTCGTGCCTGGGGCGGTTGATCGTGACTTGCAGGGCATGGCGGATGCCGTGGCGCGCCGGCTCGATCTCATTGCTTTGGAGTATGAACGGGGTTGGCAAGGTCGCCCAACCCAGGACCGCGGCATGCGCTTGGCGCGGATTTTGCGCGGCGTGGAAGAGGTGCGCAATCTCGATGGGGCAATGCTGCGGTCCGGCGAAGCGCGTCGCACAGGGATGTTGACCCAAAGTTTGCAAGATACCTACAGCGGCCCGTGCACATTGGTGCGCAAAGATCGGGTGCAGGTGGTCAATGGCCCCCTCACGCTGCTGAGCGCGATTTTGGAAGAGGGTGAGAAGGGGCTGTCGCTGCAACGCTACAAAGGCTTGGGTGAAATGAACCCCGATCAGCTTTGGGAAACCACATTGGATCCAGATGCGCGGACATTGTTGCAAGTGCGGGTTGATGATGTCGCGGAAGCGGATGATCTGTTTACCAAGCTGATGGGCGATGTGGTGGAGCCGCGTCGGGAATTCATCCAAAATAACGCGCTCAATGTGTCCAACTTGGATTTCTAAAACTGACCAAACAGGGGGTGCATGGGGCAATGCAACGCGGTGGCGTTTCCTTTTGGTATCAAGAGCTGGGCGGGTTGCCAAAGCCGCGCCCGGCGTTGGACTGCTCTATAAGCGCTGATATTTGCATCATTGGGGCGGGCTATACCGGGCTTTGGGCCGCCTATTATCTTAAAAAAGCCGACCCATCTTTGAACATTGTTATTGTTGAAGAGCATTTCGCCGGTTTTGGCGCATCTGGTCGTAATGGCGGCTGGCTGTCGGGTAATTTTGCTTGGGAGCATGAAAAATATCTGAGCAGCGGTACGGCCGAGCAGGTCAAGGCCATGGTAGAGGCGTTTCATGGAACTGTTGATGAGGTCATTGCCGCGGCTGAGATGGAAGGCATCAATGCTGATATCCACCGCACACAGGAATTGGCCATTGCCACGAATGCGTATCAATTTCAGCGCCTTGCCCCTGAGCTGAAGCGGTTGCACCACTGGGGTGATCACCGCAGCCGGCTTGAAAGTGAAGCGCAATTGCGTGCGCGGATTGCCATTCCAAGCGCCAAGGGCGCGCTTGTGACCTCTGGTGTGGCACGGGTGCAGCCGGCCAAATTGGTACGCGGATTGGCTGATGCAGTGGCGCGATTAGGAGTTACGATTTACGAAGCGACCCGGGCCCATGAAATTTCCAAAGGTCAGGTCATAACCCATAAGGGCCGAGTGGCCTGCGCGGTGGTCTTGAAAGCAACCGAAGGCTATAGCGCCCAATTGCCCGGATATGAGCGGGATTGGCTGCCTCTCAACTCCGCTCAAATTGTGACGGAACCTTTGCCCTTAGAGCTGTGGCGGGACATCGGTTGGTCGGGTGCGGAGCTGATTGGAGATATGGCGCATGCCTATTGCTACTGCCAGCGCACAGCAGATGGGCGCATTGCGGTTGGAGGCCGTGGGCTGCCCTATCTTTTGAATTCCAAAATTCAACCCGATGGCCGACCCACCGCGGGCACAATTTCCCAATTGCGGGGGATTCTTGCGCGTCTGTTTCCTGCGGCGACCCATGTCCCCTTGGCCCATGCTTGGCAGGGGGTCTTGGGGGTTCCACGCGATTGGTGCGCCACTGTTGGCTTGGATCCTGAGACCAAGATTGGTTGGGCGGGCGGATATGTGGGGGTCGGTTTGACCTCGGCGAATCTCGCTGGGCGCACGCTGCGTGACTTGGTGCTATCAGAGCCTACGGCTTTGACCGAATTGCCTTGGGTCAACCGCGCGGTTCGTGCTTGGGAGCGTGAGCCTTTGCGGTGGATGGCGGTGCGCGGTCTATACGCGATGTTAAAAGCCGCAGATCGGGCAGAAGCCAATGGCAAAGCCCATGCACCGCATCTTGCGCGGCTTGGAGCTTGGATCAAATCTCAGTGAGGCGGCCCTATTTTGCGGCGGCGTCGATTTGCCTTTGGCGCTCACCAAAACGTGCACGGTCCTCATCAGAATATTCGTCTACACATTGGTGGCACTGCACGCCTTTGATATAGTCGACACGATTTTTATCCGACTCTGTGATCGGTCTGCGACAGGCATAGCATTGATCAAAACTGCCCTCGGCCAAGCCGTGACCGACGGACACGCGATTGTCGAAGACGAAACATTCACCGCGCCAGGTGCTCTCTTCTTGCGGCATCTCTTCAAGGTATTTTAAGATTCCACCCTTAAGGTGATAGACTTCCTCAACCCCTTCACCGAGCAGAAAATTAGTAGATTTTTCACATCGAATGCCGCCGGTGCAAAACATGGCAATCTTTTTGTTGTGAAAACGATGTTTGTTTTCAGCCCACCACTGGGGAAATTCGCGGAAGGTTTTGGTCTTGGGATCAATCGCCCCTTCAAACGTGCCGATGCCCACCTCGTAATCGTTGCGCGTATCAATCACCGCGACATCCGGAGCTGCAATCAGCGCGTTCCATTCATGGGGATCGACATAGTGGCCTGTGCCCGCGCGCGGATCGACATTGGGTTGGCCCATTGTGACAATCTCTTTTTTCAAGCGAACTTTCATGCGTTTGAAGGGCATGATGCTGGCCGTGCTCTCTTTATGTTCAAAGTCCGAACAGCCAGGCAGCGCGGCGATATGCGCCCAAAGCCGGGCAATTCCCTGTTTGGGTCCAGCGACTGTGCCGTTGATTCCTTCTTTGGCGAGCAAAATTGTGCCTTTGATGCCCTCATGCTCACAAAGTGACACCATCGGCGCGCGCAGAGCGCCCGGATCGTCAAAGCGGGTGAAGTGATAAAGAGCGGAGACTGTAAACATGATCTGCGTCATAATCTGAAGTTATCTTTGCTGCAAGATACATAGCTAAAGCTCCGCTAGCGCTTTATGGGTGCTTTGATAACATTGACCTTATGGGCGCGGATCATTACCTCTGTGCGCGAAGCTTGGATAGGGGGTCCAAATGCGTGCTCTGATTGTGGTTGATGTTCAAAACGACTTTTGTCCGGGCGGCGCTTTGGCGGTTGCCGGCGGTGATGAGATTGTAGAACAGATTAACAACCGCATGGCTGATTTTGACGCGGTGATCCTCACTCAAGATTGGCACCCTGGGGGCCATTGCTCCTTTGCCAGCTCCCATAAGGCCGATGCGTTTTCCAGCATTGAAATGCCCTATGGTCCCCAAGTGCTTTGGCCAGATCACTGCGTGCAGGGCAGT
>Ga0208545_1000333_pt1 | contig 22185 bp, 27 predicted proteins | sample DEB08_DNA_12_FD_185498 | JGI IMG/M metagenome (GOLD analysis project Ga0208545, IMG submission 185498) | Aqueous microbial communities from the Delaware River and Bay under freshwater to marine salinity gradient to study organic matter... | ecosystem: Environmental > Aquatic > Marine > Coastal ... | reverse complement strand
TTTTATCTTTTATTTTATTGCTTTCTAAATCAAATGTGTAATCAAATGCTGTGGCATAATCTAAAAAATCTTTTTTAGTATATTTTTTCATTGTTTACCTCTCTTAATATTCATTAAAGTTAATTCTGCTTCTGGATAAAAAATAGTATCATCTGGCATACAAGTTAACGTGCCTTCTGCAAAATCACAATCATAACAATATTCAAGCGGTTTACTCTTTGTTTGTTTAATTTGATTTTCTTCTATGTTTGCACTTCCACAGCTAACACAAACAGCAATGCCAAGTTCAAGAAATTCTCTATAAGAATAATCATTCATACATTAACCCACTGAACAGTTAAAAAAATCATTGCATTAATAAACAATACAATAACAAATAATTCTTTACTCATAATTTTACACTCCATAATTATTTAATATAGCTTTATACAGGTAAAGACTTAAAGTCAAGATAAAAAATACTTGTAATTAAAATTTATTTGTTTATAAGCTCATTATGGCTAAACCAACAAAATATAATAACTCTATGCAACTAAAACTAGAGGATGATTTAAACGATTTTATAATGAATGAGCAAATGGCAAATTTTCAGACTAATAAAACTATATTAAATAAATCTGAAACAGTAAGAAATTTATTATATCAAATAAAAGAAATAAAAGAAAAACAGAAAAAGAAAAAGCCCTCTAAATAAAGAGGGCTAATATTAATTAATTAAAAAATTTAGGGTCGTTTGACAAATTATTTTTTCTTAATTTGCTTTCTTTGTAATCTTTAATTTGTTTGATAACTGATTTATATTCTTTATCGGTCATATCATTAAATTGAACTGTAAAGCCTTGAGCCTCTTTTTGTATGATATGTTGTAATTCTCCTTGTGTTAATTTTATCATTTTTTACACTCCTTTAATTGTTTATAAGTCTATAACACTTTACGGAATAGATGTAAATACTTATTGACATAAATATTTAAACATTATACAAGATTAATATTAATTATTAATGGAGTGTAAAAATGTTAGAAAAACAAGCGGCTTTAATCAAGCATTTAGAATTAAATTTAGAAGACGAAAAGCCAATATATCAAGAGGCTTACAATCGTTTTGAGTATGGAGATCAAGAGTATCTAGTTTGCACTGACGAAGAGGCTGACGAAGAGGCAAAAGATTATATAAAACAATCTGTTTGGGCTTTTAATAGCAGCTTTTTACAATGTCATACTGATATAGATTCTGAAATATTAGAGGCGGCTCAAGAGAAATGCGAAGGGGCTAATGAAATGATCTATAATAGTATAAAAGATTTTGATGATTTTGTATCTGATGCAATTTCTAGTGATGGTAGGGGTCATTTTATGAGTTCTTATGATGGTTACGAGCATGAAGAGACAATAAACGATACAGAATATTATATTTACAGAACTAACTAAATTATTACATAAAAGGGGGCTATATTAATTATAGCCTTTTTTTATTTTTATCTATTGACTTTAAACCTTTACTGCTTTACAACTTTATTTATTAACAAATGGAGTGTAAACCAATGACTAGAAAAAATTATATTAAATTAGCTAAAATGATACAGAAAAATACAACAGCCGCAAATTTGCGAAGAGGTTTTACTTGGGTAATTACTAAGGGTACTTTTATGAATGACTTATGCGATTATTTACAAGAAAATAATCCAAAGTTTGATGAGGTTAAATTTAGAGAGGCTACAGGCTCAATATTAAACAAAGAAGAATAACATATACAACTATATACTAAGCCCTTTATCATTAGAGGGCTTTTTTAATGCCAAATACACATGAAATAATACTAAACTATTATAAATAGTAATAGATCGTATAAGTAAGTAATGGGGTTAAATGGCTTATTGTAAGGGCTAATTACATAATATTATAATAATCAGATCATTTTCTTATAAAGCACACTAACAAGGGCTAATATTGGCACAAAACAAGCAATAAACAAACAAAATCCGTACAGTAAGTGTACAAACAAGCAATAAATGGCACAATATAAGGGTTAACTACTGCCTAACTAATGCAAATACAGGCAAAACACAGGAAGACCCACCCCCATTGACTGTTAGAAATAAAAATAGGAAGTGATTTTAACCCAAAACAAACTCTCTTAAGGCTTTTTTTAAGCCCCTAGAGAACAAAATGGCAACATCTGGTATTAATCGACATAAACAAGGTAAAAACTTGACTACGAGCTAAATATGAAGAAAAAAAAAGTAAAAAAGAAACAACCAAAAGACCCTTTTAAGGAGTTGGTTGATCTTATGCAGAAGAAAACCCGTTACCCAGAGACAATGGGTAGAGGGCAAGTAAAAGGCAATGACGTAGCGAGAATACGAGATATTCTTAATGAAGATAACAATTCCGTATAAACCAAGACCGCATCAAGTTGATGTACACAATAAGTTACAACGATTTAATGTGTTAGTTTGTCATCGAAGGTTTGGCAAAACTGTACTGTGTATTAACGAGATACTTAAAAAGTGTTTAGAGAATAGACTTCCTAGACCCAGATACTACTATATTGCTCCAACATACCAAATGGCGAAACGTACCGCTTGGGATTATTTGAAAGAATATACAAGTGTTTTACCAGACGTACAATACCATGAAACAGAGCTTAGAGCTGATCTACCGAATGGTGGAAGAATACAGCTTCTAGGATGTGAAAGACCAGACAGTCTTCGTGGGTTGTATATGGATGGGGTAATCTTAGATGAGGTAGCACAAATGCCTACGAGGTTATGGACAGAGATTGTCCGACCTGCTTTGTCTGATAGAGAAGGGTTCTTAATTGCCATAGGTACTCCGCAAGGACACAATGCCTTTTGGACTTTATACGATCACGCAAATCATCAAGACGATTGGTACGCAGAAACATTTAAAGCTTCCGAGACAAACATTATTTCCGAGTTGGAATTAAATGAAGCAAAAGCATTAATGCCACCTGAAATATACGAGGCAGAATTTGAATGTAGCTTCGACTCCTCCGCCATAGGCTCAATCTATGCAAGAGGATTAAATAAAGCGGATGATGATAAAAGAATTACAAAAGTACCTTACGATGAAAGTATGAAGGTTAATACATTCTGGGATTTAGGAATGGCAGATAAAACCGCTATATGGTTTGTCCAACAAAAAGGAAGTGCTTTTCATATTATAGATTACTTGGAAGAGAGTGGCGAGAGTTTAGAATACTATGCCTCTGCTTTGCAAGATAAAGGCTATGTGTATGACACGCATTATCTACCGCATGATGCTAATGTCCGAGAAATTGGAACAGGGGTATCAAGGCTAGAGACTGCACAAAGTTTAGGACTGAGAACAGCTATTGTTCCTAAGTTAAGTATAGAAGACGGAATTAATGCAGTACGCATGATTCTTGCTCGTTGTTGGTTTGACCATGAAAAATGTAAAGACGGATTAGACGCACTTCGTCAGTACAGATGGGCTACCACCGATAAAGGAGAAACAAAAAACAAACCCGTACATGATTGGACATCGCATAGTGCAGATGCCTTTCGGTACTTTGCAGTAGGAAAAAATCAATCAAGTGAGTGGAGTACAGAAATCGAGTACCCACATTTAGGAATTATTTAATGGCAAAATTATCAAAAACAAAATTATTGACGTTAATCTCACAGGAAGTACAAAACTCTTTAGGGTTTTACTCAAGTGAATTAGCCGAACAACGCAAAGACGCAATCAAGTATTACTTAGGCGAGCCTATTGGTAATGAAACAGAAGGTCGATCTAGTGTTGTTAGTCAAGATTTATTAGAAGTTGTAGAGGCAATCCTCCCGAGCCTTATGCGAATGTTTACACAACAAGACAAAGTAGTAAACTTTGAAGCTACCCAACCGCAAGACGTTCCTTACGCTGAACAAATTTCTGATTACTGCAATCATATTTTTACAAAAGACAATAATGGTTTTAACATTTTGCACTCAATGTTTAAAACGGCTCTTCTTCAAAAAAATGGTTTTTGTAAAGTCTATTGGAAAACGTCTAAAGAACAGAAAAAAGAAAGTTATAAAAATTTAACAGAAGCAGAATACCAAGCACTACAAATAGATAATGAAGTAGAAATTATTGGTGTTGATAGTCGAGAAGAGGATATGATGGGGATGCCTCAAACATTGTATGATGTTGATGTTAAAAGAGTACAAGATTATTCCCGAGTACAAATAGACCCTGTACCCCCAGAGGAAGTTTTAGTTAGTAAGAGAGCTACTTCATTACAAGATTGTGATTTTATTGCACAGCGAGTAATGAAAACTGTGTCTGAATTAATCGACATGGGTTACGATAGAAAACAAGTAGAAAGTTTACCAACTACCGAAGAACAAATTTATAATACCGAAGCAATTGTTAGACGTAGCTACGATGATGAAACAACCGACATGGATGTTAGCATGGTTGACCCTGCACTTCGTGTAGTGCAAATTACCGAGTGCTACATGAAAGTTGACATGGATGGCGATGGTATTGCCGAGCTAAGAAAAATTACTGTTGGTGGTAGTGGGTATAACAATTACGTTATTTTAGAAAACGAAGAAATACCGCTTATTCCTTTTGCGATGGTATGTGCTATTCCAATGCCTTTCCGTTTCTTTGGTTTATCTTTTTATGATTTACTTGCTGACTTACAGTTAGTAAAAACAACTATCCTTAGAAATACATTAGACAATATGTATTTTCAAAACAACGCAAGAACGATTGTTGTTGATGGTCAAGCAAACCTTGATGATCTACTAACCAGTAGAGCAGGGGGAATTGTTCGTGTTAAAAATCCTAATGCAGTAACACCACTTCAAACACCTAACTTTCTAAATGATGGTTTAGCGATGTTAGGAAAAATAGAAGAATTAAAAGAACAACGATCTGGTGTACCAAAACAACATTTAGGATTAAACCCAGACACCATCAATAAATCACATACAACAGCAACATCAACTAATCAGATGATGCAAGCCTCTACGCAACGTATTGAGTTAATAGCGAGAAACTTTGCCGAAGGAGTAAAAGATATATTTAAAAATATTTTAGCGATTGTTTGCGAGTATCAAGATCAAGAACGTATTATTCGTCTTCGTGGTAACTTTGTACCAATGAATCCAAGAGAATGGACAACACGATACGATGCAACAGTACAAGTAGGATTAGGAACAGGTAATCAAGATCAACGCCTTCAAGTATTACAACAGGTACTTAACGTACAAGAAAAATTAATACAGGCAGGCGGAATGGGTACATTAGTGACTCCACAAAATGTCTACAATACATTACAGAAATTTTTAGAAAATGCAGGATATAAGGATGCGAGTCAGTTTTTCGTAAACCCTGCTACTGTACCCCCACAACCACCTAAACAAGAAAAACCCGACCCTGCAATTCAACTAGCGGCACAACAAGTAGAAATGCAACGACAAAAAGCAATGGCAGACATAGACATCAAAAATAAAAAATTACAACTAGATGAACAGAAACTAGCGGCTCAACTTATTAAAGATCAAAATGTAGAGAACATAGAAAAAGAAAAACTAGCATCTAAAATTATAGAACAAGGATTAAATTAATGACACCTTTTATGCAAAGCACAGAGGCACAAAGTATTATTGATAATTACCTAACGAACCCTACACCTAAACAAAACACAGGTGTCTTTCGTAATCCTTTATTTGATTTACGAACAGAACAAGGTTTGCCTGCTGATGCGTTATATCCAAATCCACAATTAGATTTTTCCGCAGAAGATACACCGACTGACCCTTGCCCAGAAGGGTATATGTTAGTTGATGGTGTGTGTCAGCCAATAGAACAATTTGGTCAGTCATCATACCAACAAGATAATGGAAAATCTTTTGAAGAAGAACGAGCAGAAGAAAGACCTTATATGTCTATTGAAGATATGAAAAATGCAAGTGATGAAGATTTTCTTAATTACATGACAAGTGGTTTTTTAAAAAATAGTCCTCTTGGTTATCTTCCGAGTAAAGGCACAGAAGTTACAATGAGTAATATGTTTCTACCTTCACAGTTTCAATTACTGTTTGGTAAACAAAATGAAATGCGTAAAAATTTTATAAAAGATGAATTAACAAGAAGAGGTTATTTTACAGGTAATTTTGATAAAAATAAAAATCCTCTTTTTGATATTGGCAGTAAAAATGTCAATACAAACACAGGTGGTATAGAAAGTTTACTTCCACAAAATGTTCAAGGACAACCTGTGACTGATGTATTCGGAGACACTTATCAGCAAGTAGCAAATGATGGACAAGGTAATACAGGTTATACCTTTACCTCTGGCACACCATTACCAACTGTTTCACAGCAAACGCAAACAGGCGTTAATTATGGAACAGGTAGAGGTGGTACATCGGCACAACAAAGGCAAATGGATATTCAAGATACAAGAAAACCACCTAGTAGTGCGGCTGAATCTTTTAGAAGATACGGAAGATAATGGAAAAAGAAAAAGAAATACAAAAAGGAAATAGAGCCAAACAAATACTAGAAGATGAAATATTTGCAGAGGCAGTAAAAAGAGTTTCAGACGAGTTAGACTTAGAATGGATTAATTCGCCTGTAAGAGACACGGAAGGGCGAGAAAAAATTTACATGATGAAAAAAATGTTAAATGTCCTTTTGGTGCAACTACGATCTGTTATGGAAACAGGTAAACTAGCATCCAAACAGATCAATCAATAATCTTAATAAGGAGTTACAATGGCAGACACGCCTCAAGAGGAATCTGCTGTTTCAAAACCAACCTATACAACAGATGAAACAGCAAAGGCTTTCGCTACCCTTTTAAATAACGAGACTGCAAGGAACGAAGAGCCTACAACGGAAGTATCAGAAAGTAAGGAAAGTGATCTTCAACAAGACACCACCGAACTTACGCCAGACGATATAGACGTCAACGACATAGTAGATAACGAAGAAACTATTTCAAACAGCGAAGAGACACTTTACGAAATTACTGTCAACGGACAGAAACAACAAGTTACCCTCGATGAGCTTATGAAAGGTTACTCTAGGGAATCAGACTATACCAAGAAAACAATGGAGCTAGGAGACAAGCGAAGAGAAATAGAAACTTTGCAAAGTGACTTAGCGAAAGAGTTAGAAGCAGTCAAAAATTCTAAAAGTCAATATGCACAACAACTAGATGATCTAACACAACAGTTAGGCACTAAGGAACAAAATATAGACTGGGAAACTTTATATCAAGATGACCCTGCGGAGTATGTTCGCAAAAAAGCAGAGTCAGATAGACGTAAAGAAATGTTGCAACAAGCACAAATTGAAAAGCAACGTCTTCAAGAAGAACAACGAGCAGAGCAAGAGAAAGTATATAACGATTACATTGCAAAAGAACGTCAAATCTTAGAAGAAAAATTACCAATCTATAAGAATAAAGAAAAGAGAGAAGCATTTGTTAAGAACTTAACAAACTTTGCTAAAGAGAATGGTTATACTGACCAAGAAATTGCAATGATGGTAGATCATCGTGCAGTTATGTTGTTAGCTAACGCTTACAAATACGATCAGTTAAAGAAAACTAAACTCTCTGGTAAAAAAGTAAATACTCCTCCTAGAATTGTTCGACCTAATGCGTCTAATGTGACGGAAGCATCTAATGATAAACAACGTATTGATCGCAGAATGAATAAACTGAAAAAATCTGGATCACTTCGTGACGCACAATCGGTGTTGAAAGAAATGATGCAAAACGAATAGGAGTTAAAAATGGCTGTACCTACAAATACAGTAGAAACTTTTGATCGTGTTGGTATAAGAGAAGACTTGGCTGATGTTATTTACAATATAGCACCAACTGAAACACCTTTCATATCAAATGCGGCATCAGGTTCGGCGGCTCAAACTTTACATGAGTGGCAAACAGACGGATTAGCAAATGCGGCGGCAAATGCTCAAAAAGAAGGCGATGACTACACACTAGGTAGCAGAGCGGCAACAGTAAGACTAAATAACTACACACAAATCTCTGCTAAAACAGTAGGTGTGTCTGGCTCTGACCAAGCGGTAACAAACGCAGGTCGAGGAGACGAACTTGCATATCAATTAGCAAAACTTGGTAAAGAGTTAAAAAGAGATATGGAGTTTGCAAACATCGGTGTAGAAAATGCAAAAGCGGCAGGTTCATCTGGTACTGCTAGAGAATCAGCATCAGTTGGTACTTGGTATGGTGGAAACATCGCAGGTACTGCTTCAAGTGCAGGAAACTTTTCTACTAATGGTTCTCCAAGTGCAAGCCCCGCAGGTACTGGAGCTACTGCAATCGCAGGTGGTACTAACAGAACTTTTACAGAAGCATTGTTAAAAGCAGGTCTAAAAAAATGTTACGAGCTAGGTGGAAACCCAGACGTAGTATTAATGTCTGCTTCACATAAACAATTAGCATCTGCATTTTCTGGTGTAGCAACACTATACAAAAACGCTGATGACAAAACTGTTATCGGTGCGGTTGACGTATATGTGTCTGACTTTGGCGAAGTAAGTTTCGTACCAGACAGACATCAACAAGCTAACAGAGTTGATATTTTGGAAATGGATAAGTGGGAAGTATCTTACCTAAGACCATTCCAAACAAAAGACTTAGCATCAAGCGGAGACAACGATAAGAAACTACTCTTAACAGAGTGGACTCTTACTGCAAGATCGCCAAATGCTAACTACGGAATATTTAACTTAACTGCATAATTGTAGTCATAGGATAAGGAGGGGGTTTACCCCTCCTATTTAATTTTAACATGAGGATATAACAATGCGTGGAATGAAAAAAAGAGCAAAAAAGAAAATGAAAAAATCTCCTGTATTTAACGAAGATACAAAGAAAAAAGTTAAAAAGAAAAAGAAAAAATAATGTCAAAAAAACTTTGGATAGATAATCCAAATGACACCAATGTTGTTAAAACAAGGATGCACATTGACGAGTCAGAAAACAAATACCATTTTGAAGATGTGCAAGACGTTAGCCCAATATTGGAACGTAATAAGTTTGAGGCTAAGAATGATTTGTATAAAGTCAGAGGAATGCAAGATGCAAAAATGTATAAAGTAGCATCTATCCCTTTGATTGTTGTTCAACAGTTAGCACAAAAAGGAATTATGTCTAATGCAGGTCGCATTATAGACAAAGATCGTTTTAAAAAATGGTTAAACGACCCAAACAATAGACACTTTAGAGTATATCAAGGAAATGTATAATGGCACTAGACACTTTTGCAAATTTAAAAACAACGATAGCAAATTATCTCAATCGTGATGATTTAACTGCGTACATTCCTGATTTTATTTCTTTGACAGAAAAAAGACTTAATAGAGAGTTGCGTGTTAGAGAAATGATTAACAGTGATACATCTACAACAACTGTATCGGGTACACAAAACTATACTGTACCAACAGGTTTTATAGAGGCAATAAGTGTTATTTTTCAAAGTGACCCATTTACTACTTTATCTTATATTAGTAATCACGACTTTTATCGTAGTTATAATTCAAGTGTTACATCTGGTACACCAACGTTTTTTACGATTGTTGGCGATAAAATAAAATTAGGTGTAACTCCCGATCAAGCAGTAACATTACAAATAGATTTTTACAAAACTGTAACTGCTTTATCAGATAGTAATACAACAAACGATATACTGACTAACTACCCAGAATTATATTTATATGGTTCTTTAGCAGAGTCATCGCCATTTTTAATGCAAGATGAAAGATTACAAACATGGGCTAGTTTGTATAAAGAAGCAGTAAGCAAAGCAAACGAGTCATCATCTAAAGGGTCTTCATCAACACCATTATTAATGTCTGCAAGATCGGTGGTCTAAATGATTAAGTTTGGCGATTTGCAAGCTGATCTACCTACGTTTCAAAACACAGGTGCGATTAAGGTTGATAATGTTATTCCTTTAAAAGATGGATACAAAAGTTTATCGGGCTTCCAAGCATTGAGTTCAACAGGTTTAACTAATCCTGCTGTTGGTTTGTTTACATCATTCTCTAGTAGTGGTTCAACAAATTATGCAGGCGATAGAACAAAACTCTATCAAATGGATAGTAGTCTTGTCTTTCAAGATAAATCAAAGTCTGGTGGATATAACAATTCTACTACGGAAAACGAAAGAGACTTTTGGGCATTTACACAGTTTGGTAGTAACATTATTGCGACTAACCACGCAGATAATATACAAAAATTTGAAGAAGGTGTTGATAGTGCATTTAGTGATCTAGTATCATTAAAAGCTAAATACATTGCTGTTATAAGAGATTTTGTAGTAGCAGGATATACAACAGAGTCATCAACAGCATATAACCAACGAGTTAAGTGGTCTGGTATTAATAATAGTTCACAATGGACACCAAGCCAATCAACACAATCTGGTTTTCAAGACATTGTAGGTTCACATGGTAATTTACAAGCAGTTGTTGGTGGCGAAAGTTTTGGTATTATATTTTTTGAAAGAGCAATATACCGAATGGATTACGTTGGTACTCCTTTAGTATTTCAGTTTTCTAAAATAGCAGACAATGTAGGAGCATTTTCTCCGAAAAGTGTTGCCTCATTTGGTAACATGATATTCTTTTTATCCCAAGATGGATTTTATAAATTAACAGGTGGACAACAGTTAGCACCAATAGGAAATGGTCGTATAGATAATTTCTTTTTTGATGATCTATCATCGAACTTAGATGGTATTTGTTCAGCAGTTGACCCCAACAATAGTGTTGTTGTTTGGTCTTATAGAGGTAGTGGTTCAACAGGTACTTCGGACATTAATAACAAACTGTTAATTTATAATTATGCTGTTGATAAATGGAGTACGGGGTCTGGTATGGATTTACAATTTATATCTAGTGCCTCGCAGGAAGCATTTACAACATTAGAAAGTTTAGACGTATTAGGCGATTTAGATAATCTTCCTAAATCTTTAGACTCATACTTTTATAAAGAAGGTATTGTTGGTCTTGCAGGTTTTGATAGTAATAATAAGTTTGGAAAATTTATTGCGACATCATTAAATGCAACTGTTGACACAACGGAGTTTGAAGGGGCAGAGGGAAGACGATCTACATTAATTAATTGCCGCCCTATTGTTGATGGTACAACTAATACATCAGTTACAGTAACACCGATATCAAGGTCTTCACAGTTAGACACGATAAGTACAGGTAGTGCCGTATCAACAAGAGATAGTGGCGATTGTCCATTACGTTCTACATCACGCTATCATCGTTTACGAGTGTCCGTTAGTGGAAACTTTAATACAATGAGTGGCGTTGATATTGAGGCAAGACCCGAAGGCAAAAGATAATGGCTGACAACCAATTTCCCGTTGTTCCTTTATCCATGCCCGATCATGGTCAACATTTACGTCTTGTATCAACAAGTTTAAATAATACGATTGATGGTAAACTTAACTCAACAGGTACAGTTACCTTAACAGCTAGTGCAACATCAACAACATTATCCGATGTTCGTATTGGTGGTAACTCTGTTATTTTATTTACTCCAACAACATCAAACGGAGCAACAGCTCATGCTAACCTTTTTGTGTCAGCAAAAGCAAGTGGTACAGCAACACTAACACACGCTAGTTCATCGAACACAGATCAGACTTTTGATTATGTTGTTATTGGATGATTACGCAAGTACCTCGAGAAGATATTAATTATGTATGGCAACAAGTAGAGCCATTAATAATAAGAGCTTTAGATGATTCGTACACAGCACGGGATGTGTTGGATGGTATTATTAGAAACAAGTTTCAATTATTTATTAGTTGGGAAAATGACAAAGTGGAAAGTGCCGTTGTTACAGAGGTAGCAGACTATCCACGCAAACGTATCTTACGATATGTCCTCGCAGGAGGAGACAATTTGGATAATTGGCTTGAGCCAATCCAAAACAAAATAGAAGAATTTGCAACTAACAATTATTGCCAAGCTATTGAGGTAGCAGGGCGTAAAGGTTGGTTGCGTAAACTTAAAGGGTTTGAACAAAAAATATACATAATGAGTAAAGAACTATGAGTAAAGGTAGCAATCCAAGTAACGTAACAACAACAACAAGTGCAGAGCCAAGTGAATTTGTACGCCCATATTTATCACAGGCTTTCGATCAAGCACAAAACTTGTTTGAGTCTAGTGTACCTAATTATTATCCTAATCAAACATATGCTGATTTTTCCCCAGAAACAGAAACAGCATTACAATTAGCAACAGCTAGAGCTACGGGAGGTAATCCTCTTCTTGGTTCATCACAAAATGAAATAAATAATATCTTACAAGGTAACTATCTATCGCCAACATCGAACCCATACTTACAAGGTTTATATAATCAAATGGCAGGCGATGTTACAGCAGGAGTTCAATCACAGTTTTCTAAAGCAGGAAGATTAGGTAGTGCGGCTAACCAACGAGTCTTAGCAGACGAGTTAGGAGAGCTTGCAAACAAAGTGTACGCACCTAACTACCAAATGGAAAGACAAAACATGATGGCGGCTACACAGTTAGCTCCACAGCTTGCACAGGCTGACTATCAAGACATACAAGCATTAGCAGGTGTTGGACAACAACGAGAGGGTCAAGAAATGGCTCAAATCCAAGATTCAATTAATCGTTTTGATTTCGAAAATCAAAAACCATATTACAAACTTCGTGAGTATCTTGGTTCTATTGGTTCTCCTTACGCACAAACAGTTTCACAAACGCAACCTGTCTTTAGAAACACAGGTGCAGGATTACTTGGTGGTGCTATGGCAGGCTCACAAATTGCTAGTGGTATTCAAGGTATGAATCCGATGTATGGTGCAATCGGTGGTGGATTATTAGGAGGGTTCTTTTAATGGTAACTAGAAGCAATCCTTTTTATTATTCTAATCCGTATAGAGGCGATGAGTTTACAGGCTCGTATCAAAATGTTGGTGGTAATGCAAACAGCGTTTATGGAGGTGGCACTATTGCTAATCCTGTTTATCCTAATGCAAGATCACTTAACATAAAAGCTAGAAAAAAACCTTCATCAAATCCTTTGTTAGTCAATCCAGTATCTAACAGACAAAATATTTCAATGGCAAATAATAGACCTCCTACCCCACCTAATTATAGAGATAATCTTTTAAATTATATTTTATCTCCAAGTGGAAAAGGAATGGCACAGGGTTTATTAGAAGCAAGTGCATATTCAACAAAACCTGTTGGTATGGGCGAGGCTTTTGCAAGAGGTATGGCACGATCTAATGAAGCACAAGCATTAGCAAATGAAAAAGCATACAAAGATGCTTTATTGGAATTACAAAAAGAAGAATTAGAAATTAAAAAAAATACTAAAACTCAAACAAAAGCAAATACACAAACCTACGTTGATAAAAAAGGAAACACATTAACTTTAGATTTAAACAATCCTGACGATCAAAAAATAATGCAAACAGAAGGATTTAAAAATAATTTTGTTGAAATGAGTTTACAAACAGATGAAACTCCTACTGTTATTCCTAATAGTGTTAGCAATAATGTTTCAGAACAATTTGGTAATACAAAAACATTAGTACAAAATATTACTGATTATCAAACACAATTAACAAACCCAGAAGCATTAACATCAAGTTCATTAAGTAGTTTTGTTTTAACAGTAGATAATATTAAAACATTAACAAAAGAAGCAGGCGGATTATTTAAAGATAATACAGGAAATGAACAATCCAATATAGATGATTTTTTTGCAAAAACAGAAAAAACTTTAGATAACAAAATACAAACGAATAATGCAGGAACAACAGGAATTTTAAAATCAACTGCCGTGCAAATAGCTTATGATTATGCAAAACAAAATAATCCTGATGGCAGAATATCAGAAAGAGATTTTGACAATGCACTTAAAATTTTAACAGCAGGAGGAATATCTGATAAAAATGCACTAATTCTAAATGCTGAAAGATTAAAAAACAATGCTGTAAGAAGTTTTAAAAATAATGTTACAGGAATAAAAGGTGCAAATAATTTAGGAGAGAATACTTTTTCTAATTTGGTTTCAGATATAGATACTGAATTAAAAAATTCTCCTTTTGCAACTTTTAATAACAATGAAGAAAGCACAGAAAGTGCAACAAGTATAACAATAAATTTGGATGATTTATAAATTATGGGTTCAGCTACATTAAAACTTAATGGTAAAAATGTTTTAGACAATGATACTGGTTTGCCAATTAAAATTAAATTCAAAGGCGATAAACCTAATGAAGAACAAATTGAAAAGTTAAAAATTCTAAAAAATGATATACAACAAGACATAGATCAACCTGTCTCTGGTGCAGGTAGTGTTGTAGATCAACAACTAGGTATGTTGTTTTCTTCGCCTACTATGGCATCATCAAGAATTACATATCAAGCAGGTAAAGATATTATTTCTAACATTGCATCTTTTGGGTTTGACATAGGTTCGTTTTTTGCAGAGTCAGACACACCTAATATTGCATCATTAGTTATGGGTACTCCAAGTCTAATGACTAATAAAACAGATGCAGAAAAAAAAGAAACTAAAGAATTTTTTGATAATACAGCAGAAAATATAAGAAACTTTTTACCAGATGTTGCAGACTTACCTGCTGGCGATGGTCAAACATTTGGTCAAGCTAACCCTCTTAGACAAAACATTGAAGATGCTATTGCAACAGGAGGTCAATATATAGCTCCTGCTGTTGGTGTAACAAGATTAACTAATGCTTCTCAATTACCTAAAGCATTAAAATATGGAACTAACTTATTAGGAATTACTGCATCTGATGTAGCGGTAACTGACCCAGAAAAAGCAATGACTGTAGCAGATGCTTTTGGAATAAATATATCTCCAACAAAAATTAATGAAGATGATTCAGCATTAGAAAAAAGATTAAAAGTAGGAGCAGAAACTATACCTGCGGTATTAGGTGTTGATGCTATTGTTAAGGGGTTAAAACCTCTTATACCTGCTAGTATAAAAGAAAGTATATCAGCACCTTTTAGTAAAGAAGTACAAAAAAACCTTCTTGCTAAAAAAATGTCTAAAAATATTTACCAAGCAGACCCAGAGAAATTTCCATCATCACAATTTAACAGAGAAACAAAATTACCAGATGATGTTACAGATCAGTTAATAGCAAATATTGATGAAGCTGTTGAAATTGGAAGTAAAGTAGGTGTAACTCCAACAGTAGGAACGTCTAGTAAAAATGTAGGTTTGATTGCTATGGAAAGAAATATTAGCACAGCTCAAGGAACAAGTAGTGCTATGACTAACAGAAAAATACAAAACATAGCTAGTATGACAAATGCTTTGCAAAAGTCATTAAAAACACAACCTCTAGCAACAACAGAATTTGTTGAAACAACAGCAACTAAATTAAGAGCAAGTGAAGATTTAAAAAATCAATTAAATATTAACTTACAAGAAGCAATAGATGAAACAGATAATTTAATTACAGGTTTTACAAAATACGCAAAAAAAGACCCATCTATTTTATCAAGCAATATAGATACAGCATTAAGAAAAGATTTACAAAGTTTAGTAAGTAATAAAAATAAATTATTTAATAGTATAGACCCTAATGGTACTGTTATATTAGACAGAGCTATACTTAGGGATGCACTTAACAATTCTACACTAAGCAAAACTCCAAAACTTACTAGCTCATTATTAAATACATTAACTAAAAATGTTTTAAATGACAAAAAAACAGGAGCTATTTATAATACATTAAAAAAATTAGCTTCTAATAAAACTAAAACACCATTAACGTATCAACAATTATCAGCTATTAGACCTATATTAACATCTAAAATTAATACATATTTAAAATCAGATGAGGCTAATGGCGAAGTAGTTAAAAGATTAAGTGCAATAAAAAAATCTATTAATGATTACACAGAAAAATTAATTAATAAAACTGATAAATCAGTATCAGATAGAGCAAAAGAGGCTTTAGTATATTATAAAGATACATTTACCCCTGCTTGGAAAGAAGGTGTAGGTAAAATATACAAAGATGGAATACAAAGAAATAAACCATTTTTCCCTTCAGAAGTAGGCAATAAATTTATAATTGGCAAACCTGTTGGTGGTTCTAAAGAAACTATTAAACAACTCAACAACATGATTTCAAGAGCTTCAAAAGACGAAGTTTCTCAAGCAAAAATATTAGATGATGTTAATGATTATGTTTTATATCAATTTGCTAATAACGTAACAGGTAAAAATGCTAAAACAAATTTAAACGCTGTTAAAAGATTTATTAGAAATTATAAACAAATATTAAAAACACCAGAATTTAGTAAATCTAATAAAATTATAGAAGGTGCTAAAAGAGAATTACAAATACAAGATAACAAAATATTATCTAACAATGCAAAATTAAAAGAATTGCAAAGTAATATTTCACAAAGACAAAAAGATTTATCTTACAAAGCACTTAATAATTTAATTGATTTAGATGCAAATAAATTTGCAAATGCTGTTTTAAAATTACCAATAGATAAAGCTCTAAAAACTATACAAGAAGCAAAGGCACTAACTAAAGATAATCCTTTAGCACAACAAGGCTTGAGAAATGTATTTATAGATTTTGCAGAAGAAAATTTAACTAAATTCAATGTTAATGCAATGGGTGGGGATTTAGTAACTACTGCTGTTGCTCGTTTTAATTCTTTTATGACTGATAATACAGCAAAAATTTATCAAGAAATTTTAGGTAAAAAAGGTTTAAATACAGTTAAAAATGTTCATAGTTTATTAAAAAATTTTGAAAACATAAATTTAAAAGCTGTTACGGATTCTGATGTAACAATGTTAGCTCAAACTTTGAATAACTCAAGATTGTTTTTAGCTTCTATGTACGGAATAATTAGAGGAAGTGCAATTTTTAGATTATCAGAATTACTATCAAAAGCATTAGGTTTTCAACCACAAGCAACTATGGAAAGTTTAATGGTAAGAAGTTTTCTTGACCCAGAGTTGGGAAAAGAAATGTTAAGAAGAGCAAATCAACAAAACGTAAAACCTTTTGCATTAAAAATAAAAGGGTACATCGCTAACAATCTTCCACAGATACAAAGTGAAGGAACAGAAAATAAACCAAAAAGATTTAGACTAGCAGAATAAGGAAAAAAAATGACAATAAGTAACTTTAGTACAACAGCAAGCAATAATACCAGTATTAATGGTGTTTCTATTGCAGAGGGTATGTCTCCTAGTGACGTTAATAACGCACTTAGAGAATATTCCAAAGATTTAAGGACTGTTTGGAATGACAAAGAATGGTTTTTACTTGGTAGTGGAAATCAAACAGTAACGTACACCAGAGCTTCGGCTACAAGTGTTACGATTAATGCTGATGTGTCTTCTACTTATCATGTTGGTCGTAGAGTTAAAGTTATAGGTACAGCGACAGGCACTTTGTATGGTAAAATTGCTACGTCTTCTTATTCTTCTCCGAATACAACAGTTACTTTTACTTTTGATAGTGGGTCTATAAACTCTGGCGATACAACTGTATCAGTATTTGTTGGTAGTGTATTTAATAACCCTAGTGTTCCTGTAATAGACACAGACGCTATGACAGAGGATAGTGCAATACTTCCTCCTTCACAGCAATCTGTTAAAGCATTTGTAGAGTCTGGTAGTATTACCATGACAAACAAAACATTAACTAGCCCAACATTAACATCCCCTGTTCTTAACACATCATTATCTGGTACTGCTTTTAAAGATGAAGATAATATGTCATCAGATAGTGCTACTGCTGTTGCCTCTCAACAAAGTATTAAAGCATATGTAGATAGTCAAGTTACTGCACAGGATTTAGACATTAGTGATGGCTCTTCGACAATAGCTATTGATCTTGATAGTGAGACTCTAGGCATACTTGGTGGCACAGGAATAACGTCAAGTGCATCTGGTAATAATGTTACTCTTGCTATTGACGGAACAGTAGTCACAGAAAGCTCAACCGATACTCTTACAAACAAAACTATTTCTGGTAGCTCTAACACGCTATCTAACATTGCTAATTCAAGTCTTACTAATTCATCTATAACTGTAACAGATGGCTCTAACTCTACGGCAACTGCTCTTGGTGGTACAATTACTTATGCGGCAGGCGAAGGTTTAGATGTTGCAGAGTCTAGTGGAACAATTACTTATTCTGGCGAAGATGCAACCACTTCAAATAAAGGTGTAGCATCATTCTCTAGTTCTAACTTTGATGTTACCTCTGGGGCAGTTTCTATTAAAACAGCAGGTGTTGGTAATACAGCAGTTGCGACAGGAATTGCGGCTACTAAAATTGCCGATGGTTCAGTTACCGATACAGAATTTCAATACATTGGTGGTTTAACAAGTGATGCACAAACGCAATTAACTGGTAAACTTACTGCAAGTAATAACCTTAGTGATGTTTCCTCTGCATCTACTTCAAGAACAAATCTTGGTCTTGGCACAATATCAACACAGGCTAGTAATTCAGTTTCTATAACTGGTGGCTCTATAACAGGAATGAGTACGCCTTCATCAAATTCTGATGTTGCTATAAAATCATATGTAGATGAAGCTGTAGCAGGATTAAGAACAAGAATTATTGCGGAAGCAGGAACAACAGCTAATATTGATCTTACTGCTGACTTACAAAACGGCGATACTATTGACGGAGTTACTTTAGTAACAGGCGATAGAGTTTTAGTTAAAGATCAATCAACTGCTACACAAAATGGTTTATACATTGTTGTTTCAAGTGGTACAGCATCAAGAGATCCAGAGTACGATACAATCGCAGAGATCAGCGGATCGCTAATAGTTGTAAATCAGGGTTCTACTAATGATAACAAAATCTTTCTTTGCACGACAGATAGTGATGGTTCAATCGGTTCTACTAATATTACTTACACGCAAGTTACTCCAAGCAACACAGGTACAGTTACGAGCATAGGATTAGCACAATCTGGTTCAGAGTTTACTATATCTAATTCGCCTGTCACATCAGCAGGAAATATAACACTTGATGTAAATAGAATTTCGGCAACTAAGATTGGAGCAAACACTAACATTAGTGATACCGAATATGGTTACTTAAACGGAGTGACCTCAAATATACAAACGCAACTAGACAATTCAGCATCATTGGGCGATGCCATTAGTTTTGCAGTTGCTTTAGGCAGTTAAGGAGTAGAATAAATGGCTAATAATTTTTCTGATGCTAGTGCTACAATTTCAAATGCTTCTTTAACCGATATATTTACTGCATCTAATAAGTCTATGGTAATAGCAGGTACTCTGTCTAATACTGGAACAAGTGCAATAAATGTAACGATAAAGAAGTATGACAATTCAGCAACAGCAACTTTTACAATAATTAAAGATGCACCTTTACCTGTTGGAAGTAGTTTAGAAGTTCCTAAGATCGTTCTAAATACCTCTGATAAGGTACAGGCTCAATCTAGTAGTTCAAGTGGAACACTAGATGTAGCATTACAACTTTTAACAGATGTAGCATAATATGGGATATGTAGGTGTACCACCCCAGAGTGGATTTATAACAACAGCAAAACAAAGAGTAACATCAAGTACCAATAACTATGTGGACTTAGATCATTCTATTTCTTCCCTAGCAGATGTGATCGTTTGGGTAAACTTTGTCAAACAAGATAGCACAAATTTATCTTTAACTTCTTCTACTCGTATTACTCTTGGTGGAACATTAGTATCAAGTGATATTGTAGAAATTGCTTATCTAGGAAAAGCAGTAGCTACACAAACACCTTCTAGTGGCACAGTAACCAACGATATGCTCGCAGGAAGTATAGCAAACTCTAAACTTGCTAATTCTAGTATTACATTAAATGGCTCACCAGTTTCTTTAGGTGGTAGTGCTACTGTAGGTGGGGATAATACTCCTCAATTTTTAGCAACAAGTTCAAGTACAGCAATTTCAAATACTTCTCATGTTGCAATTATAAATGGTACTGAAGTGTTTGATAGTAATTCTTTATACAATAATTCTGATGGAAAATTTACTGTAACAGCTTCTACAACTGGATATTACTTTTTTTATGGTGGTGTAGGTTTTGCACAAGCATCTGGTAGTAGAATGCAAGCATCTATTTATCTTAATGGCTCTGTTAAATTTAAAACAGAAATGTATGCAAGTTCATCTTATCCTTCTCCAATAGTTTCTGGTGTATTAAATTTAAGTAGTAGTGGAGATTATGTTCAACTTTATACTTATCAAAATACAGGAAGTACAAACACACTATCTGGTGAAGCAGAAAAAAATTTTTTTGGAGGATTTAAAATAATAACATGAGTACACTAGATAAAAAAATAATAGTATATTTAGGTAGAACACCAGACTTTCAAACAGAAGTAATTTTACAAAACGATACTGGTACAGATTACATCAAAGAGTGGAACGCAACAGATAAACCTAAACCTACAGACGCACAACTAGACGCTTTATCTTCCCAAGCAGAAACTTTAGAAAAAAATGCAATCGCTGTAGCTAACAGACAAAAAGAATATGGAAGTATAGCTTCGCAAATAGAATTTATTACAGAAAAAGGATTAGAAGCATGGAAAACAAATGTGCAATCAATCAAAACAAAATATCCAAAGGAGAGTGAATAATGGCTTTTACTTTATTAAAACCGACAGGTATTGATTTAAGTCAGACCTTTAATTTCACAGGTAGTGTTTCTGGTGCAGGAGGTGGAAAAATATTACAAGTCTTAAATGTTGAAAATGATAGTGAAACAACTACGACTAATGGCAGTTTACAAGATACAGCTTTAGCTCTTAACATTACACCATCGTCAACATCTTCAAAAATATTTATACAAATTCAACCACAACTATTAGCATCATCAAGTAATGAGGAAGCGGGTCTTGGTTTTGGTATTAGTAGAGAAATTGATGATGCAAATAACACGACAGTATTTGAAACAAAATATTCTTATGATGGTCTTTACATGGCATCATCAGATGGCTCTAATGCTGATAGTATTAGAGCATATCCTTATGTTGCACATTTAGATTCGCCAAATACAACTGGAGTTTGCCGATATAAGTTTAGAATTAAAGCATATAGTAGCACAGCAAAATTTAATGAGGCAAGTGGTAGGTCAAGAATGTATTTATTTGAGGTAGGAGCATGAAGAAAATTATTAGTATTGCAGATGCAATTATATCATTGGGTGTTAATCCTATTACTGTTCAAAATGATGGTGTTGATATTAATACTGTTCAAATTGATTGGCATGGAAATACACCAAAAAGTAATTCAGAAATAGAAACTGAAAGACAAAGATTACAAGACATAGAGGATAATAAATGAGTTACATAGGCAGAGGAATAGACCAAATAGATAACATATCAACTTTAGATAATTTATCTTTCAATGGAAGTGACGCAACATTTAACCTAACACAAAACAGTGTAGCTTTTGTACCAGTAAGTGCAGACGCATTACAAATTCAAATTGATGGTGTTATTCAGAGTGGAAATTATACTTGCTCAGGCAGTCAAGTAACCTTTGATTTTACTCCTAGTGGTAGTTCAGTATGTAATGGTATTAGACATTTTGGGGTTGGATTATTAACAACAGTTTCAGATGGTGCAGTTACCGAAGCTAAAATTGGTAGTGGTGCAGTTACTTCTAGTAAAATTGCTAGTGGTGTTATTCTTTCAAGATCTAATGCAAACCCATTAATTATAAATGGGTCAATGGATATATCGCAACGATATGGAACAACAGCTACGACTATTACAGAAGGTTATTCATTAGATAGATGGGAATTTGTAGAAGATACTGATGGCTCTGCAACAGTAGGACAAACTGCAACTGTACCAACTGGTAAAGGTTTTGCTAAATCATTAGATGTGCAAGTAACAGGAACAGACAGTTCTATTTCCGCTTCACAAGATGTACGAATAGTTCAAAAATTTGAAGGTCAAGATTTACAAGTTTTAAAATATGGAACAAGTGATGCAGAAAAAGTAACTCTTTCTTTTCATGTAAAGTCATCAACAACAGGCACATATTCTGCAACTTTGCGTCATACTAATACAAGTGGCACAGCTTATGTCAATTCTTTAACTTTTT
>Ga0208545_1000329_pt1 | contig 22298 bp, 41 predicted proteins | sample DEB08_DNA_12_FD_185498 | JGI IMG/M metagenome (GOLD analysis project Ga0208545, IMG submission 185498) | Aqueous microbial communities from the Delaware River and Bay under freshwater to marine salinity gradient to study organic matter... | ecosystem: Environmental > Aquatic > Marine > Coastal ... | reverse complement strand
TGCATTTTAGCCAGCACAATCACTAGAGTTACAAACCCTAATGCAATGGGCCAAAGTGCCCCAATGGCGTCAAGACCATCCATATACCTGGCATCTCAAAGTTTAACACGGTGGATTAAGACGACCAGGGAACCCCTGAAGCTGTCGTTGCAGCAGCATCTATTTCATTTTGTACACGCGCTGTTACGTTGGCTTCTTGAGCAGCTTTTGCTTCCGCCGCCGTTACATCATCTGTCGCCATACTGTCCCAAACCCAGCCAAGAACATCGTTTTCAGTCAGACTCGCATACGGTATGTACCCCGCTGCCGAAGCATCGTAAGTGCAGATAATTTTGCTTTGGTTCTGTGCGCTATAGGACGGATCGCCATCGCTATTTGCTACACAACTCCAATAGGCTTTAACAACGCCACCGTCAGAATCAACGTGTGTCATGTCTGTAATAGACCAATTTACTGTTATTGCCATTTTATTTCTCCTTTAAGGCGTTGGTTGCGCTGCTAAGAATAGTTGATAGTTTGCCTTGCATTCGTCTGTAAATTCTAAGTTGCAAAGCGCCACAACGTCAGCAGGTAGCGCCGAATAATCTGCATCTGGCATTAACACATACCGATGAAAAGATCGGCTCACATCCACACCGTCCTCCCGAAAGATGGTTGCTACGCGCACGTTAATGTATACAAAATTCCACTCATCATTGAGCATTACTTCTTTTTTGTCGTTTACGACTACTTTTGTTATTGCCATTTTATTTCTCCTGTCCGCGCCTAGAATCCACTAGGCGTATGGTTAATTGTTACTGACTAGTGAAGTAAGTTAGTGTGCCTCTTATTTCTTTATTATTACCAGAGCCAAACTTGTTCCCTAAGTTCCCCGCCATGTCTCCCGATTCAAAAATAGTAAGCGTACCTCCGCTAGCTGGTTTTCCCAGTAATACTGTATTAATAGTCGTAGTGTTATTTATAGGAAATGCAGTGCCTGCCGAACTAAAAGTATCGCCCGTGCCAGTAAAGGGAAGATTTTTTACACCAATATTATCGGTTGCAGGGCTTCCAGAGATGTTCCAAATAAGCCGAAAATTTACCGTGACTACCCTGCCTATTTTAGTGTACAAACCTGTTTGAGTTGTATTACTAGCATTGCCTTGGTCTGTACTGTTTTGATAATATATTTGAGGACTCCAAGTTCCCTCCTCGTAATCGTCTAATTTATTGGCCGCGCCCGTCCCGCCGAGGAAAACTCCGCCCGATAAATATAAATCTTTTACTCTATTATTTGCTAATCCGATGTCATCTACATTATCGGTTACAGGGTAGAGTCTATATTCATCTATAGACCAGTAATCAGTGTTGTTTGCTCCTAGCCTTAAATTACCTCCATTCGATTGAACAGATAAATATGCACTAGAGGTTCTTACCAGCCTTCCAAAAGCACTACCCGCCACCCTTAAATTTATGTTTTGGTTTGCGGCATCAAGAAAAATGTCTTCAGCAGAATCTATTATTATGTTTTCATTAGAGCCGCCCGCTAGCCATAAATTATCGTCAGCGTCATCGCCTATGAAATGACCATCACCAAAAACAATATTAGAACTAAACGTAGCCGCACCTGAATTAGCGATATTAAGAACTTCAGTTCCTGTAGTACTGTCGTTAAGCATTCTTATTGCAAAGGTAGGCTCATCATTTGTTCCTGCTCTTTTACCTCCAATAGCAACACCGTAATTGTTAGAAGTGCTAGTTCCAAAGAATATATTAGTAAAACCACCGCTATTAGTAACCGATGAAGGGTGAAATCTCATAAACGAGCTAGTGTCGAATTGCGTGGAAAGTTGTTGGGCAAAGATATTATTACTATTAGTAGTACCAGTAACATTTAACTGACCATTTATGGCAGCCGCTGTTGTGGTTATACTTCCACCAAAAGTAGCACCTGCATTAAACGTAGCCGCACCTGCGGATGCACCATCTAAAGTAAGAGCAGTAAGTATAGTGCCAGCATCGTTTACCTCAAATTTTAGGTCTTTATTTGAAATAGAGCTTTGAATATATAAATTGTTAGATGATGTATAAATCTGTCCAAATTGTAAGCCATCATCTTTTAGTTTGACTTCTGCACCACCTGCATCAAGAATAATGTCTCCTGCCGCGTCTAAGGTTAGGTCGCCTGTAGTGCTTAAATTTAAATCGTTACCTGACGCAGTTATATAGTAAGTACCTAGCGTTAAACTTTCAGATGTTCCTGCTCTGGTGAGTTTTAGATTGCCGCTTGCATCAGGAGCATAAGCCGAAACTGGTATCGTTGCGTGTGCCGCTACACCAATCCCCACCGTAGAATTAAACGTAGCCGCACCAGCCGCTGACATATCAAGGGTGAGGGCTGTAAAAGGAGTTGTGTTTCCATCCATTCCTTTAAATCTAATATCATAGTCTTGTCTCATACTGGCAATATTTAAATCGCCATTTTCAAGACCTAATCTACCTGTGGAAACGCCACCATCTAATAGTTGTATATCTCCACCATCTGCATCAAGGTTAATGTCTCCTGCAACATCTAGTGTTAGGTCGCCATTGTTCGCAAGAATATTTAAATTCGTGCCGTCACTGCTAATTCTCCCATCTAGTCCTGCACCTAATAAAATTTGACCGCTATCAACTAGACTTATATCGTGAGCAAATCTTGCACTACCACCGTCTGACATATCAAGGGTGAGGGCTGTGATTTCACTACCGCCATCGCTGCCTAGAAAATTTATATCGGCATCTATCACCTGAGACTTTATTGCAAAAAATCCAGACCCATTAGAGATTTTAAATATTTCTGCACCTGCATCTTTAAATCTCCAATCTCCACCATCAGCATCAAGGATGATGTCTCCACCCGCGTCAATAGTCATGTCTGAAGGTACTGTCATAAGTAGCGTCTGACTGCTACCTGCTTGGATATATGCTTGAGCTTGAGAACTACCAAGTTCTAATCCAAAACCTGCGCTTTGATGAAACTCTGCAATTTTACCAGAGGCATCTGGTCTTCTTACATCTAAAGTTGCTGTTGGTTCAGTAGTGCCATTGCCAATACCAACAGAGTTAACACTAACATCTACAAATAAAGTACCACTATCAAAGTTTGCATCACCTGCAACCGCTAGAGTGCTTGCCATATCCACAGCACCATCAATATCTACTACGTCAAGGTTTGTTACACCATCTACATCTATGTTGCCGCTAATATCTAAACTAGCCGCAATGATCTCACCACTTGCGTTGATAGCTCCATTAATATCAATAGTCGTAGCGGCTATCTGAATCTCTGTGTCTGCAACAATGTCTAACTGTCCATCAGCGCTAGAGTTTATGTAGATAGCTGAATCACGGAATTGAACTTTCTGTGCGGTTGTTACTTCTATATCAGTTGATCCAGTGGTATTACCCTGGGCTAAAACCTCAGCCAGGGTGTCAAAAGATGCTACTGAAGAATCAACATACGCCTTAATAGACTGCTGCGTTGCCAGGGCGGTTGCGCTGTTGGAGGACATATTGTCCTGGTCCAGGATATCTGTAATGGCAACAGATCCAGTACCTGATAGAGAGTTAAACTCAACAGTGGCTGCGTCAATAGTGCCAGAAGAAGTGAGGTTGACAACCGTGGTGGTGCCAGTAAGGTCAGTATCAACTAATAAGTCATAAACAACAGCGCCGCTGCCGGCACCATCTGTGGCAATCATCTTCACCGCGCCCGCAGCAATCGCAACATTTGCGCCAGAGCCCTGGGAGAAGGTAAGGGTAGAGTTGGTGGTGTTCTCAACCATCCAAACTTTAGATAAGGTATTGGGTGCCAAGGTAACAGTACAAGCCTGGCCGCCGCCGGTCAGCTTTAAGTAAAACGACCTGGCTGAGTCAGCTGTTCCGTCAGCAACAGTGATTGTGTGGGTGGAGGCGTTCGCAACAGCTTCAGAACCATAGCCGAGAGCTTCACCAATCAGTTCCAGGTTGGTGTTTGTCGTTGTGCCCCAGGTTCCAGATCCTTCACCCGTTGCAAGCTCTGTAAGCCGTAAGTTATTAACGTAAGTTGCCATTTTATTTCCTCACTTGCTAAGCAGCATCGCGCCCAGCGTCAATTTCTTCGTAACCTGGGGACTGCGAGACTGATATAGAAGCCCACCCAGGACTTTGCCCATCATTTATAGTATTGTAGTTTGGATCTTGATTGGTGTCTATCTCTCCATACACCAAAGGGGCGCCCAAGTCTACACTTACAGCTAGGCCCACTGGGAATGCGGATGCCCCTAATTTAAGCGTTACCTCACCGACAGCCGAGGTCATGCCAAGGCCGACGATCTCAAAGAATGCGTTGTGATAAACTTCAACTGCCCCTAAACCAGACGTAATCGCCAGGCTAGGCGCCGTAACATTTGCTTCAGCATCGACTGCTGGGGCGCCCAATCCAGACGTAATTGCCAGGCTGCCGACAGTAACATCAGCTTCAGCATTTGTAGTAAGAGCCCCCAGGGCGGAAGTAATTGCCTGGGATGGCATAGTGATATTGGCTTCTGCATCTATCGCTAAGCTGCCGATTGCAGAAGTAATTGCCAGAGTGCCTGCAGTAACATTGGCTTCAGCGTCAATCGTTACGCTGCCAATGGCTGAGGACATGGATAGTCCAGTCACCTGGACCACGGCGCCAGCTACTACCTGGGTAGCGCCAATACCGGACGTAATCGCCAGGGAGGGGGTGGTAATATTTGCTTCAGCATTAACAGTTAAGCTGCCAACTGCCGAAGTGATAGCCAGGGACGATAAAGTTACGGGCAGCGCAGTACCCCAGGCGCCTTCGCCCCAGGTGCCTCGACCCCAGCCGTTAATGTTAGCCATTACCCGCCGAGCTCTACTTTCGCCTCTTCAAGATGTTCTTTACACTCAGTCAAGATCTGACGAACAGGTGTTGTCATGTAATCTTGTTCAAGCATACCGTCAATCTTGGTCAGAGCATATTCCACATTTTCTAGTGCGCTCATAACGATCTCCAAATGAAGCCCCATTATACACCTATGCTGCTTCGCCGATACCTTGGAATTTTCTATCCAGGATACGGCGTACTTTAGAGTAACTTATGTCTTCAGCGCAAGTGTGAAGCGAGGCGACCTGCTTAGCAATCTTCCTGGGGCCCAGCCCTCGGTCCCGCAGTTTGTATATAGTCAGCAGCACATCCTGCTCTTCGGGGATCTCCTCCAGGCGAGTCCTGGTCTTATTGCCATGCTTCTCCTGGACCTTTTTGTACCCGTATGGGGCGCTGCCACCAATGAAATAACCGCGAGAAGCCCAGTCTACCTTGCCATCGCCGAATCGGTCCTTAATCGTTGAGTGCTCAATCTCAGCAACTGCAGATAGGACCATCAACATGATCTGATTAGCCATTTCATTCATATCAAACTTAGATCGCAGCCCCTTGGCGCCTTCTGGCTTAGGATACACAATCGGAACCTCACCAAACTGCTCACAAAAGAACAATGTAATGCCGATATCCTGCAGAACAGGGATAATTGACAGTAAATCAGCGCTGGACCTGGACAATCTGTCTAATCGAGTGCAGACTATTACATCGTGACGGTCAATTATGTCTGTCAGCTCCTTGCTGCCTGGTCGATCAAGAATTGGCCTGGTGCCCGATACTCCATCATCTATCAAGAAGCCTGAAACCTTACGGTTATACTTCTCTTTTACAAAATCAGTAATCTGCTGCTGCTGCACCTCTAAAGATACACCAGAGCGGACCTGCTCTTTGGTAGATACCCTGACATAGCCATAGATATTGTTAATTTGTTTTAATGGACTAATCATATGATCTTTCTCTCCCTACACTTGTATCCGTAATCGGTAACTTCAACAAACAGTCGCTGCCAATCAATGTTTAAAGGCCGCCGGTCTGGGGCTCGGTCAGCAAACATTACCTGGCCATTCTTGACCAGCTCTACTGCAGCGTAATTCTTTGGCACGCCGTCATAAACAATCTCAATATTGTGCGCCTTACATATACGGCGCACGCGATTCGCATAAACCTTCTTAACCCTGGCTTCTTCAGATACTGGCATTGCTTGCCTCCATTGATTTTAAAATCCTTTTAAGAGCGTCTATATCTTTCTGCCAAACCTTTTTTGCCCTAGCGTTACAGTACCAGTCGCGCTGCTTTTCATGGTGCTTGATCTTCTTTTCCAACTCCCACTTGCGCCACCTCATTAGCGTGCCCTCCCTTGAAGAAGAGCACGAATCATATTGGCTTCCTTCGCCTTGATACGAGGGTCCTTCTTGATCTCTTTCTCGACAGAATCAACCCTAACAATCTTTGGCGTCTTACCAGGGATGAAGCAATCATTTACCATCTTTTCACGCTCTACCCTGGTCATATTTTCCCAGTTACCCATTTTCTTTCTCCTCAAATTCAGCCCAAACTTCCTTTCCCAATTCACTGTTCGCAGCTTCTTCCGCGATAGTGACAACGTAATGCCCTAACTCTTCCTCGCCATAGGTCGCTAACTTGACCAACTCACTGGTGGTCATGCCAACCTCCTCGGCGCCCTGGTTGAAGACCGCAGGCAACATCATCGCAACCGCCGGCGGAACGCCAAACTTGGTAGCGAAGACCTGGATCTCATTAACTAAAACACTCATTTCCTTCTCCTTATTAGTACATTGCTAATGTATCCTATATCGTGTCGTTGTGCAAGCATAAATATAATTTAATTTATTTGCACATATAGTTGCACAACGACACGATAGTGTGTATTATATCTATGTAGGGTAATTAATTAAGGAGGTAGTTATGGGTTATATCGAAGCGTGTCCAAAATGTCAGGACCCCAACGGCCACATCTATTACTACGCCCACGTTGCAAACGGCGTTTGCTTTAAGTGCGGCGGAAGCGGCCTTTGGGAATACAAAACCTCTCCAGAGGTCAGGGCTGCAGCGCGAGCCAAAAGTGAGGCCAAGCGTGAGGTCGCCCAAGTCAAGCGCATGGCTGAGGCTGCAGTAAGAGAGGCTGCCAGGGCGGAGCGTCAAGCAAAGTGGGAAGCTGAAAAGGCTGCAAAGCATGCAGCGGCTGCAGCGATTGAGCCAGGTAAGCAGGAGATCATCGGCACTGTTGTTGGTCTTAAAGAAGTTGAGGGCTACGCTTACAACACCTGGGTCACCAAAATGATTGTTGAAAGCGAGATGGGCTGGAAAGTGTACGGCACTATGCCTGCCAGCTTGTATGGTGAAGAGACCATCAAAGGTTGCAAGGTGAGCTTCAACGCTACTGTCCAGGTGAGCAATGATGATGAGAAGTTTGGATTTTTCAAGAGACCAACTAAGGCCAAAAGGCTAGGAGAAGCAGCATGAATTATCGAATAGAAAAAGGTGAGGTTGTTTTTTACGAAGGGCGCGACGAGCTCCAGGCTGTCGAGCCAACATGCGGGATGGGCCACCACCCTGTTGAGTTTGGATTCAAAGAGGTGAGCGAGATCTTTGAATACCAGGACGCCGAGTTAATCAAGGCTGCCATGGAAAAGGATGGCGGTACTTATCAGATCATTCAGAACGGGCGAGACCAGCGTGAGCTGCTTGAGTTCAGCGGAGACCAGGGCGTTTACAGTGAGCCCAAGCCAAACTTCCGAGTTTTCAAAATGCCTGAAGTTGGGCAGCCAATCAGCTACGGCTTCAACGGTGACTGGTATCCTTGCGGTGAGATAGCCCAGATCAGCAAGACTTTCAAGAAAATCACCAGCAGCACTGGCGAGACATTTTATCGTCGTGCTTGCGGGACTGCCTGGGCGAGACCAGGAGGAACCTGGAGCATGACCAAGGGGCACCATGACTGCCGAAACCCACACTTCTAGGGGCGTGCTAACATGAATGAAATAACAACTTTGTTTATAGTGTGCATGGCAGGTTCTGTTTTGGCATTACTTTTAGGAGGGCGAGATGGAAAAAATACTGGAGATGATTATTACAATCGGACTCATAGCGGCCCTGCCGATACTTCTAAACGGGGCCTGGTTAATTGTTCAAGACAAGCAAAAAGAATGGGAAAGCAGAAATAACGAGGAAAGACATGAGCAAGATAATTATTGAGCTAGACAAGGACGATGCTGAGAAGGTCCTGGAAGATCATGCTGAAATACTGCAGCTGCTGCGGGAGATCTTGAAGGAGCTGAAGAATGGATAAGTATTTCGACACTCTGGACCAGGCCCATTTGTTCCATGTGGAACATAATATGACTGAAAAACAAAAGATGAGGGTCTACAAGCGAGCACTGAACGTGCATCACTCCGCCGGACCTGAAGCCAAACACATAGTTAAGATCTGGAGAGAACAAAAAGATGAGCAAAGGACATACCCAGCGCCCGACCAATATGAAGAGCTTTAGCGACAATTTTGACCGCATCTTCACCAAGCCAAGCGATCCTCGATTCTGTGACGCGCATGATATGCGCCTGGTTGAGGAGAAAGAAACCAACAAGATGGTTTGCCCACATTGCGAGCAAGCCAAAGGAGAGAAAGCATGAGTGCAGATAGATATGAGCTGGAAGAGTTCTTCCAGGCAGAAAGTGGCAGCGGGTACGTTGTCACAAGAAAATGTGGCGAAGCCAGTTACGATGAGGTTATCGCCAGGCGAGCCAAGATCCTGGCCAGGGAAAAGAAGCCCCACGGGATCTACCATATAGGCGCGGATGGGCAGCGCAGTCGTGTTAAGTAGGCTGCAAATAGTTGTACAACGACACGATAAGTGTTACAATAAACTGTATTGAGAAGGGAGGTGTGTTGTGGTTGCTGGGTTTCAAAAGGCTTTAGAGGTTGCCGCCGTTGAGTATGAGGGCTTGTTCGACAAGAACGGTTTGCCCATCATGTTCCACGCGATGGCAGTTGCCAGGCCCATGATGGAGGAATATGGAGAGGCCCATGCTATAGTTGGGTTGTTACATGACGCTTACGAAAACCCCTGGAACACTGAAGAAGACTTCATCGGCTGCGGCGAGATCTTCGGACCAGAGATTGAGGCTGCGGTCAGAGCGGTTACCAAGGCGGAGAGTGAGAATTACTTGGAAGAATATATCCCCAGGTGTTTTGCCAATCCGATAGCCAAAGCTGTTAAGGTTTGTGACTTGCAAAATAACTACGGTGGGTTGCACAATATACCCAATCCAGAGGATAGAGTTAGATTAACAGCCAAGTACGCAGCTGCGTTGGCAATGGCGGGAGAGTAAAATGGAAAAGATTGAGAGTTATTGGACCTGGGACGAAGCGCCAGGCGTTTTAGTTGATTACGGTAATGACAGTTTCGGCGGATTTCATCTGCCCCAGGGCGCGGATGAATGGGAAAAACAAACTGAATGGGACGTAGTTCAGTGGTTTAAAGACGGGAAATCTTTATCTAAGCCCAGTTTTGAAATGAAATACGGAAAGATTGGGGACCAGCTACCACAGCTCCCCCTCGCATAAACTTATCAACAAGCTGCTCTAAAATAGCAGGATCCGCTGCATCAAAGGCAGCACCAAAGAGGCGCCTCTGCTCAGCAAGCGCCTTATTGTATAGCTTCAACTTAGTGCCAGGTATTTCATGGTTATACCTTCCCTCCAACTTCCTGGAGTAATCATACCAGCGGTGAGCTCCCTGCTCCCCAGCATCAAACATTTCAGGCGTCTTAATCTGGATCTCGGCAACAATCTTCTTACCGGTAGCCGGATCATCAACCAGGACGTTCATCTTGCGGTCAAAGTAACCAGACTCAGGTATGCGCTGCCAACCTCGGTCAATAGTCGTGTACATCTGGCCAATCTGATTAACAGCCTCTTCCGCCTGGTCTGCAGTATCTATGTAGATCGTTGTTCTTACGCCATCAGTAAAGTCTGCAGGCTTCAGGCCCTTGCGCTCAACCTTGGTGGCTATGCTGCCAGGCGTCTTGACCTCAACATCAAACTGGCTGCCATCTTTTAGGTTGATAAACTTATCAGCCTTCTTGCCACCAACTGACTTAGCCACTGAATCAATGTTAGCCTGGAAGGAGGGATTTACTGTATTAGCTCGCTGGACCATGGCTTCAACCGAATTAAGATCGCCCTGCTGCCGTTTAAGCGCAGCCTCAATCTCACGCACTCGCTCAATGCCTAGTTCCTGGAATACGGGGGTGGTTCTAATCGGACCATCTACCAGGGAGCCCTGCTCAATCGCTGCAATCAACCTGGCTGAGTCAATAGCCTCAACGCCATCACCAACCCTGGCAACATCCTGGGGCAGATTATCAATTCCACCGGTCAGCTTCATGGCTTTTCTAAGTGCCCCTGGCGCCTTCAACGCGGTCCCCAGTGTAGCTCCGAGCGGCGGAATCGCATATGTGGCATCACCCAGGACGCCTAACGCCTGCAGCGCAGGATCTAGGATGTTGCCCTGGCGAATATTCTCCAGGATAGAAGGATTGTTCTCAGCATCAAATATATCGGTGAACCCAGCATCACGATCTACCATGCCAGGCATATTGCCAGTAGAATCAAGAAGCGCAGCACCAGGAGCAAGGTTCGATAAAAAATTAGCCACTTGAGGGCCAGTAGGAAGAGTAATTGGATCACGCTCCAACTTAGGATTACGCATCATTTCGCTGACGCTGCCACCCAGGTTGTAGCCAAATATGTCAATATCATCCCTATTCACGAGAGCCTTTCTCCAGAAAATACTGCCCACAGGACAATGACAAAGGCAACTAGCGCAAGCGCCAGACCTTTCCAGGTATCAGGATCTTTCCAATCGTCCATAGCATCAACCAAGTAATTCGTCTAGTTCATCCAGGTCTGTCATAGGCTGCATGAATATCGGCGTGCCTGGTCCAACATAAGCACAAGCCACGTTAAAATCAAAGAATTCTAAGGCTTCATCATAAGACATGTCGTCTCTTTCAACAAGTATTGCAATACAACGCTCACGATCATAAATCACACTGTTAAAAGATCCCCACTGGCCACCGAAGCCAATAATCGCATCATCAAAGCCATCGGCCTTCAGGGCTACAGGTTCTTCATCATTCCGAAAGTCAGTCATTATTTCTTCTTCCGAGAGATCCTGGCAGCGGCCTTGGACTTATCCGTCAACTCACCAAAGTGAAACAGCTTCACGCTGGTCTTGCCATGGGTCTTACCAGAATGCAGCGAGCCATCAGGCATCTTGTGAGTGCCACCCTTGTGAACACTTCCATTCTTCTTGTAATGATTTACACCTTTCACGATAACCTCCGTCAAATTATGAATTATTTCTTTCGATACGCCCTAGTCTTAGCTGCAACCTTCTTAGGCTGAGCACTATGCTGCTTACCCTTGGCAGTATCAGCACGCTTCTTCTTGGTGGTTGCGGCATATTGCTTGGCAGATAACGCCTTAATAGCCTTTTTGGGTAAATAACGCTCACCGGTTTCAGCGCTAGGCTTACCGGATTTTGTGGTCCATTCCTGCTTAGTCCACTTCTTTAGGGACTTTTGGGGTTTTTTAAGTGCCATTATTTTTTATAGCCTCCACCCGCGTCCTTATACTGCTTAGCCAACATCTGAGCCTTGCGCCCAGACCACTGACCCGCATTACCACCCTTGGTTCCAGCTTTAATCTTATTGAACAGGTTCTTACGCATAGCAGGCTTAGTATAGTTGCCCGCAGCGTTCACCGTCGATTTTTTTTTGACCGCCATAACTACCCTCCTTAAAGTATTTAGCTAATAGTATAAACCATTGGTCCAATGTCATTACCACAGTCTGAGCATTGTCGCGCTCATAACCAGGACTAATCGCGTAGATCGGCACGCAAACCCTTATGGCTTTGTTGTTAAACTTGTAAATCAGCACCGGAACCCGATCACCGCACGCTTCACACACCTGGGCCCACCAGGCGGGCGAATACCACCAGCCGCTCTTGTACGCTTTGGCCTCGATAGCATGGCCAGGTATCTCAATATCGCACATGCCTGCAGTCTGATACTGGTCCAAATTGCGCTTACAGCTCAGGTCCAGGTCATTATCTGCAAAAAAAGTATTTAGGCGCTTGACCAAATCACGCTCGAAGGCAGCTCCTTTATTGCGTGAATCAGCCATGTCATTTCCTTTTATTTAAAAAATTGAAAAAAATTTTCACCCCCAGGCAGTCCAAACGTACCTGGCGTTTACCCCCCTGGATCATATTGTGTGCAAACTTTTGCACATGAAACCTGGGATGGGAAAGAGTTTATCCCTTGCAGAATTTTAGTTACTCAATGTGTAAAACTCAAGTAAACCTATCCCGCTGGCCGCCGCCGCATTTAGGGGGGTGCCCCCCAAAAAAATCAAGCAATGTTCGATTCTAATTCCCAGGTCCATAGGGGTCCAATAAAATGCTGCCCTGGTAGCCCATATCCCAGCAAATCAGGCCCAATCTGCCCCGTTTGTGACCCCCGTGCTCACAGGGGACGCATACCAGGGTGTTCAATCCCCAGGGAAACCAGCCCTACATCACTGATAGTTATGGGAATTCCCTTTTTTATGCCTTTTTTTTATAATCCTGGGCTCTGGGCGGGCGCCGCCCCTTTCTTGGTTATATACAACCATCCTACGCCCACCGTTTGCTTTGCGCTACGCGCTATAAATCTTTGTCATCGAAGGTACTTTTGATACCTAATAAGTCGTTCAAGCGCTCCTTGATATCCTCCTTGGTCATCTTGTCCAGGTTGGCATTGATGTTAAGGTTCTGGCTGCGTTGTATTGACAGTCCAGCTAGGCTGTTGAGCTCCTTCACTGCACTCACTGCAGCATTGTATGCACCCTGCTCGAATGAAGTCTCGGCTATGTTCCATAGCATTGCACCGGTCTTCTCTGGCGTGATTGCATACTTCTCTCGCAGCTCTTCCTGGGCAATCCGTATTGCCTTTGTTACCTTCGGATGATCTCTACCGTTCAACATCTTCGATGCAGCATTGGATGGGAAGCTGAAGCCTGCTCTTCGAGCTGCCTCAGTCTGTCCGCATGCGCCTTCGGTGTAGTGCCAGACGAACCCTGCTTGCATATCTGTTATGCCCAGCTCCTCGTCTGCGACGAATTGAATGGGCGCATTGGTGAGCTTGGGCTTTTCTTTCCTAGGTCTGCCTACTTTCTTTTCTTCTTCAGCCATAGATCCCCCACCATTTTTGCGAACATCCGTTCGGCCTCACCCTCGCCCATCGGCCTCTCACCAAACGCATTTCTTTCTGCGTTGTTCATCTCCCGCCACCGCCTGTAATTATCCAGGTAGTCCTGTTCTTCTTCATAAATAAACTCTTCCATATCATTCTCCAGTGTACAGTGTAGGGTATAGTAGGTGTCTCACAGTAAGGCTATATAACACTATATAAACTATAAATAACTCTACTTTATACTTATATAAAACTACCTTACCTAAAAGACTATACCCTACCCTACCTATATAAAAAGACCCCACATATCAATGACTTAGCTCATGCCTTAACAGTGTACAGTGTATAGCTACCTTCAATGTGCAAACTTCTATACATTATCGTGTCCACTTATACCAACTTTATACATCGACATGATATCAATCAAATGCCTACCTTCCCACCCTACCCCTACCTGTCAGTTATCCCACTTTGGGGCCGGCGGGAAGGAGTCATCTGCGGTGATTACCGCGTCATAATCCAGGTCATATATCTTCTTACCATTGCTATATCTTGGTTCAACACCGCGATCAGCGAGCACCCGTGCTGCATCCTTGAAGTCCGCCATCCTGGGGTTGTTGATCCCCATGTCTCTGAGTAGGTGCGTCATCTGGACCGGCTTCTTGTCTGCGCTATCAAACTTAATGTATTGTAACAGCAGGTCCTCAACCGCGCTCTGGGTTCTAAAGAACTCATTGCTATCCTGCAGCATCACCCGCTCTTCACTTGTGAGGAACCAGTTACGATCTCCCTTGGCATACATCGTCTCCTTGATCTCAGCCCACACTTGCTGCATGTTCAGACCATGGCGCCAGTCTATGGCCGTCACCGGTACAACCCAGAACCGTCTGTTGCCGCTGGTATCAATAAGGAATTCCTTCTCATTCACACTGGCATAGAATGCAGTACGCCGCTGATAGTTGCTAAACGCTCGGTCATACGGTAGCCGCAGCTCATCACTGCGCTTGGTTAGGAACGCCTTGAGCTGGTCAATATCTGCACGCTTAAAGGTGGATCCCAGCTCTCCGAGCTCACAGATCCAATGGCTAACACACTGCTTCACACTGTCTTTGTCCTGGGGATTGAGGGTAGCGCCTTCCAGCAGCCACTCTTTGTTCGGTGCCAGGCTACCAAACCACTGCGTCTTTCCGACTGCCTGGGCTCCCTGGAATACCAAAATACCTTCCAAATTAGCTCCGCCCTCCTCGCATGCTGCAGCCACACAACCTAGAAGCCACTTCTTCATCAGCATCTCTTTGAGCGGCTCGTTTGGACTCTTGATAGTGTCCAGGAACATCTGCAGCCTGGTCTTGCCATCCCAGGGCACACTCTCCATCCACTCCTTGACCGGATTGTACTCCCTGGCCAGCAGCTTCAGATTAAACCGTACCCTTTCATGAGGGATGCCCATCTTGATACACCGATCCTCGATCTCAATGATCGCCGCATCATCCTTCAGGTCAGCGATAAACTTCTGGTGAGGGATCTCAATCTCTATGGCTTTCTTTATGACGTTGTAGTCCACCTGGATCTGATTAGTAACCAGGACGCCACGGTGATTGTCTTTGGTATGCAAGAAGCGCCCATTGCTGTTGCGCTCAAAGTCATACTCCTGGGGAATCGAAACCTCCTGCAGCGCCGGCATAACCTCACCCTGCAGCAGCTCTTTATGATCGTTGTAATCACCCTTGGACTGCGGCATGAATACCTCAGCCTGGCCACCCCCAGATTTAACAGCCTGGGCAGCTTTGATTGCTTCCTTCTCACCCGTGCTGTTGTCGTCGAAATCCGCGATGAATACATGCTTGGCCTCACCGAAGTGCTTGAATATCACCTCAGCTACCGGAGCCAGATTGTAAGCATCAAAGCTCACCACCACCGGCTGGTTCATATCCTGGTAGTAACTAGCTGCAGTGGCATAACCCTCACAGTAGTTGATAGTGTGGGCATCCTTGAGCAGCTCCTGGCCCAGGATGAAGAAGCTGGCCTTCTTCTTGGAACCAGTGAGGAACATCTTCCCCCCACCATCGTCAATATACTGAAGACCAACAATGACCAGGGCAGAGTCCAAAAGCGGAATCATCAGCCGGCCATCATTATGCTGCTTGAGCCCAAAGCTGGGCACGTTCTTCTTGGTTAGGTATGGGTGCTCAGTACACGCTGCAGCAGCCTCCCAAATATTCTGGCTGCGCTTGGCAGCTCTGTTGTTACGCTCTTCCTTCTTTGCCTGGGCTTCATCCTGCAGCAGCTTAATCTCTTCTCGCTGCTCATCAGTCATCTTGTAGTTGCCGCTGTTGTTCGGCTTCCAGGTTGCAGTTGGGTTGGCACTGTCTACTCGGTAGTCACCGCAGCGGCCAAAGGGGATTGATTGATCTGCCCAGAATTGATACCAGCCAGTGAGCTTATGCTTACCATCGACATCCATGTAAGCTCTACCTATACTTCCATCGACCAGCAGACCCTTCTTATGGTCCAGCTGCAAGCCATTTTCTGCCAGGAACGCCTCAAACTCTTGCCTGAAGTTGCCCGTTATGGGCCTAGATTTATCTTTTGGATTAGTTGCACTGACTAGAAATGACATTATTTTGTTGATCCTCCGCGTAGAATGTGTAGAATAGTGCAAAGAGTTACAAACAACAACCCATAAATGAGAGGAATTGTAAAATGGCACTAACAGCAAGCGCAGGATCGGGCGGCGAATCAACCTTTGAAACCGTACCACCAGGCTCTTACGAGGCAATCTGCTATCGACTTGTCGATGCAGGCACAGCGGAAGAAGATTACAAAGGAGAGATATCCAAGAAGCATAAAATTTACATCTTCTGGGAAATCCCTGAGCTCACACTGAGCGATGGCCGACCGTATTCTATCTTTCATGGGTACACCTTGTCACTAAATGAGCGAAGTAATCTACGGCGAGATCTCCAGGCATGGAGAAACAAGCCGTTCACTGAAGATGAGCTGCAGGCTTTTGACCTTACAAAGCTCCTGGGAGTTACCTGTAAGATCAATGTGGTCCTAAACAGCAACGGCAACGCCAAGGTCGATGGCATATTTTGCTCAGACAACGGCGCCAAGCGTGTAGAAACAACCAACCCAACCTCCGTGTTTGACCTGGAAGAATACTGCAAAGAATTCACCGGCGATGCTACTGAAGCCAGCAAGCAAATGTGCGATGTATATGAAGAGCTGCCACGCTTCATTCAGTGGAGAATTGGTGGTTGCGATGAGCCCGATAAAGACCAGGTGCGCCCATGCTTTGAAGTAGCAGCAGCTCAGAAGAAGGGTGAACCAGCCCCAGCAGCAGCGCCACAAAGAACCACTGGCCTGGAAGCTATGGCCAAGGACCAGGCAGCAGCTGCAGCAACCGCTGCGGAGATTGCCAAGAATGAGCCCTTAATCGACGACGACATTCCGTTCTAGGGGGCTGTATGAAGGTTCAATTAAGTGCAGACGAAGCGAACAACCTGCTGGTTATGCAGCGTGCTCTTGGGCTGACCAATGTTGCAATGTCCGAGCGCCTGGGTGTTAGCCCTGGTGTTTGGTCAAGGGCAATGGATGGTCAAAAGGTCAGGCTAAGCAGCTATAAAAAGCTCACACAGATCTCCGTAACCGTTGACCCAGTTGACGATCAAATGTGCCAGGCTCATGACATGGTGAACTCACCAAGCCATTACGCTGACTCTGAGATTGAATGTATTGACGCCATGGTTGCAGCCTTTGGTCTGGAGCGGGTGCAGCAGTACAGTGAGATTGCATCATTCAAGTACCAATGGAGATGCGGCAAAAAGGCCCACAACGAACCCAACCAGGATAAGGCGAAGGCGGTGTGGTATCTACGTTACTCAATGGGGGACGACCCCCGAAAGGATTAGTATGGATTTTAAACCAGGTATTTATGAAGACCTTGATTACCCTACCTATGACTCGATACCAGCGTGGAGATCCCACGATTTAACCTCTATAGCCAAGTGCCCGTTTACCTGGAAGAACCGTAAGTTTAACAACTCGCCGGCTCTTCTGGAGGGCAGGGTCCAACACACAGTCTTCCTGGAGCACCATAAGTTTCATGAAGAGTTTGCCCTGGAGCCCAATGTAGACCGGCGTACTAAGGTGGGCAAAGATGAATATGCCGACTGGTTATCAACCGTGGGAGACCGCACCCCCTGCAAGCAAGATATGTATGAAGTCTGCATGGAGCGGCGAGAGGTGGTTGCTGAGTACATCCCTAAGCCTGAGCACCGAGTAGAGCTCACACTTTGCTGGGAGTGGTTAGGGCAGCCATGTAAGGGTAAGCTAGATTGGCATACCGGTACTGATATTTGGGACCTGAAGACATGCCGAGACGCATCTCCCAGGGGATTCAAGTCGGCTATCAACAGCTTCAAGTACCACCAGCAAGCAGCCTATTATGTTGCCGGCTGCCGAGCTGTTGGCCTGCCCACTGAGAAGTTTTACTTCCTGGCTCAAGAGAAGATGGCTCCCTATCCCTATGCTATCTATACCTTGTCAGACGAAGCCATAGCCTACGCTGACGCTAAGAATGAGCAAGCCCTGGCGATAGGCATGGCCTGCAGAGAGAGCGATATATATCTGCCGTATAACCAGGAAGGAATTAAGGAGTTTGATGTAGGTGATCTTTACTAAAGAGGACCAGGAGAAGGAGGACCTTTGGGCTGCTCAGAAGAAGTATTATGCAGCCAGGTCTGTATGGCGTAAGCGCTTCCAAGAAGTCCCCAGTGGACGCCATGGCAAAACTTGGGGCCAGTGGTTCGAGAAGATGTTTGGAGAGAACCTGGAGGCTTACGCTCAGCGTATGGCCAAAGAAAAGCCTGGGTAACCAGGCTATTTATTTCTAAATCTCCACCAATCAACTAGGTTTTGAATCACTAAGACCGCAATTAAACAGTCTAAAAAAAGTAAAAAATCAATCATCGCAGGTTTTGCACCAGGGCATTGGCCTGCCCTCCTCGTCATCCTCAGTAGTAAGCTCCTCGCCACACTTCTCACAGAACTCAGCCTCAACCCAGTCCAGGTCACCGTGGTGCCAGTCTGGGTCTTTCCACTCAGCCATCACCATTCAATCCTATCGTGGATTGCAACCGCCCCATGGAAGGGAGCACCTAACAGCTCTTCACACTTCTTGGTGAAACGGCTGTCGCTGGTCGCTGCATAGTTTCCACCAAAGCAAGTCCATTTCTTCCCTGCATCTTCCGGCTCGATTCTCAAGATCTTTCTGCCGCCCCACGGCTCTGCCATAACCAAGACAGCAGCGGGGTGCTTATCACTGGGATCAAATGGACCATCGACGTTGGTGACACATAACGTATTGGCCTTGCTGCTGATACCGCCAGCGGTGCAGTCCACATCACCGAAAGGCTCGGCACCGTAACTTGTCTTATAAACACTAACTAACATACCCATTAGAACCACTCCTTTTGACCAGTAATTGCATTACGCATTTCAAGAACAACAAAGGGGCACATCACATCCATCGTTTGAGTGCCCGCCCACTCACAAGCCAGGTCCCAGTTGGGGAACCGCATGACCTTGAAGTCATCCTGGCCGCTCTTCGCACCTTTGCAGTGAAAGGTATCCATCTCAACAGTAATCATCACTCACCCCCCTCAGCTTCGATCATCTCATCACACAAGGCCATTGCCTTGTTGAAGGCATCAGTGGCCTCCTCATCTCTACCGCACTGCATCATGAAGGCCATGAACTGCAACTGAAACTTGATCTTCGCAGCTGGACCTGGGTTTTCCTGGACCTCGTTACCGAACATGTCTATTGCTTGTCCCATCTCACTCTCTCCTCAAATTGATTAATTACCCTACATACATATAATAGCACATACCGTGTCGTTGTACACATATTTGCACATTACACCTAGACCGATAAGTAATAAGGATTTAACTTCATATGCTTTTTTATTCTATACATATTTGTGCAAACACTTGCACAACGACACGATATATGTGAATATAGCTATGTGGTAATCAATTAGCAATTAAGGAGATCGAGATGAGAAGAACAATGACTAGAGAATTTTATATCCCAGGGGACTCTGTTGAGGTTAAGCCAGAAGGTGTTGATGCGGTAGCCTACTACTATGACAGTGGTGCCGGTAAGCCAGCTGCCATGATCTTCATCGGCAAGCAGCAGAAGCCAGCCAAGCACTACTCTTTCAAGAGCGTCGAGCGAAGAGAGGAGTATGTCCAGGAGATCTTCGGTAACGTCAAGGCCAACGCAGAATACAAGAAGGAGAAGGCCGCCAAGGCTAAGGCTGCCAAGGCTGAGGCTGCCAACACTGTAAAGGTTGGAGATATCTTCGATACTTGCTGGGGCTATGACCAGACCAATGTTGAGTTCTACCAGGTAGTCGCCAAGAAGGGTCAGGTGATCGACGTAATCAAGATTGGCCAGGTGACTGTGGAAAGCAACCAGAGCTGTGACTATGTTGCCCCAAACCCTGAGCGCAAGATAGGAGAGGTCATGACCAAGAGGATCAACCAGTACGGTGGTTTCAAGGCTCATGAGTGTAGCAACGCCAGCCCTTACGGCGGGCAGCCTAAGTATCAAACCGCCTGGGGTTACGGACACTAAACCAACAGCCCCCTTCGGGGGGCATAGGAGATCAATGTGAAGTATTCAAAAGTTTTAGATTTATGGCAGGAAGGCGTTCAGGAAGATATTGAGTCTGGCCAGGTCAAGCTGCAGCGAGGGCAATGGTTGCGATGTGGGCCATCAGGTAAACCATGCAGGTTTGTCGGTCTGTCCTGCTCCAAGTCAATCTGGGTCACTCACTGGCAGGGCAGCGGTAAAGCCACGCTTGAGAAGTTTATGTCCGCTGTGAAACTTCAGCAGCACAGAGATCACTCAACCTCTTCATAAAGATGTTGGTTTCGGAGTTTGTTATGCAGCCAGAACACCAGGAGATATCTGTCTCCGCTCTCTACTGCCAGGCCCCTATGGAGGTTAGTAAAGGACGGGAAGATCAGGGCATGGCCAGAGGGCAAAGGCTTGAGCGTTCCATGATTATGGAATTCAGTACCGCCACCGACATACCCTCCAGTGTTCAAGGGAATAACCACCGAGATATCTGCAGACTCATCGTGGTGCCAGGCACCCTTCTGCTTGTCCTTGGGGTTGTAGTTTGCTATCTGAACCGAGGAGATATCAAAGCAATCTCTCTGATACAGGCTGAGGAATATGGGGTTGAGAACCGTCTGCACAACAAACCACATCCGGCTATAGAGCTCAGGGCAGTGGTCCCGCAGCACAATCTCTGGGATCTGCCGCAGCTCATCCTCATCATCGTTTGGTTTAAAGGCTACATGCTGCTCCATGAGTTTGATCTCTTCGACCATCATCTTGCACCACTGACGGCGGAAGAGGGGAACCGTATAAATCTCAGGAAACACCTTCTTGCACATCTTATGGATTGGAGTTTTACCCAGGTCTTCACGACCTTCACTAGCCCTGTACCTGGCTATGTCTGGGATAGAATCCTGGACGGCATCATACAGGGCGTGGTTTATAGGCCAATTCGACTGCATTGAAAGAAGATAATTCTTTATTTGATAAGTCATAGTTTGCATATTCTTACACAAAACTATAAACTGGTCCAGACAAATTTGACAGGAATCATAATGACTACTTTAGAAGATAAACCACAACCAGATCGCCAGCGCAAAAGCCTGGCTGTTGACCAGCACACCTATGACTTGCTGCAGGAAATTTGCTTCGATCAGCGGCGCTCTAAGATTGACCAGCTCAAGATTTTAATTGAGCATGAGCACGATAGATTGTTCTTAGCTGCAGGGATCCAAGGGTGAACCTTTTTAGTAAGCCAGGGTCCCAAAGGCCAATACCTCAGAGCTACAAGCCAGTGCTTGAGTCCTCCGAAGTTATTGACTTGTTTGCTAGATTGACCTTGCATCAACAGGCAGCATTGTTGCGACTGTTAAGCCGCAATATGGTTATTGACCTGGGTGACGATAATCGTTACATGGGATATGAGTTTGATTACAACGTCAGCGGTGCAGTAATTTCTGTTACCCCATCCGACGACGAAGATTAAACCAGTCCGGCAATACCCGATCTACCAGCCTGCATGCGCGAGGCTAATTCTCTGTCTGCGTCATTTGGTAATACAGTCGGTGATAGCGCCGATTGAAAAGAACCAGGTGCGCTTATTCCACCAGTAGCAGGCAACGGCTCAAACATTGATCCAGTTGCAGATCCTACCTGGGGAATCTTAACACTGTCCAGGCTCGCCATGAGCTCTTCTCTATTTGGCAGCAGCTTGTCTGCAGTGCTCTTTGGAACAACCTGGCGGAATGCCGCTTCATTGTTCTCAGGGATTGCATTAGGCTTTTGCTGAGATGTAGAGCTCTCCCATTCCATTGGCTCAATAGCATCCTGGCTCAGTCCCTGAATAACACCCTTCACCTCATCACGAATATCAGGATTAACTTCTGATATCTGCACCAGGCGGCGGATGTGCTGCCCAAAAGAATTAGGCTTAAACGCTGCAATCTCAACGCCTTCAGATAACCACTTCACAAACGATGGGTTTGTCATTAACTTAGCTGAGGCATAAGGAGCTATAAGGCCGCTCAAGCCAAATTCAAAGCCATCACCTCCAATCAACTTACCTGTTTCAGCAGCCAGGGGGCCAAAGGTTCCCATTGCCCCTAACAACCTAGCAGTGCCGGATGGGTTAGCCATTTGCTGAGCGGTCTTACCTACACGATTAAGAGTAAATATCAGATCATCGAGAGCTGGTGCCAGGTCGGCATATTCTGTTCCGCCAAATAGAGCTGTCTTTGCTTCGGGAGATATTTTTTCCCAGCGCTTTACAAATGTGTGTGGAGAAAATCCCTGACCGACCATGGACTCTCCAGCCTCTCTAGCCATCGACTCACTAACGTCTAATGCGCCGCCAACAGCTCCAGCTCCAGGCATGCCAAGTTTTCCGAGCATATAGCCAGATATAACATTATATTCATCAGGCTCAAACTGCCGCCTCAGCTTCTCCAGCCTCTCTCCGCTGTCTTTGGCTCCGCCGATAACATACTTTAAAGCTGCGGTGGCTTCCTTGTCCC
>Ga0208545_1000328_pt1 | contig 22335 bp, 31 predicted proteins | sample DEB08_DNA_12_FD_185498 | JGI IMG/M metagenome (GOLD analysis project Ga0208545, IMG submission 185498) | Aqueous microbial communities from the Delaware River and Bay under freshwater to marine salinity gradient to study organic matter... | ecosystem: Environmental > Aquatic > Marine > Coastal ... | reverse complement strand
GCAGGTGAAACAGTAGAAGAACAACGCGCTAGAAATAAAGGCATTGCTAACAAACTATATCAAATTGTTGGGCAAAGCTAAACCGTTGTTACAGAAATATTTCGTAACAATATATAACAACGCAATATTCCATGACCTACTACAATATACCAAACTATGAAATTTAGTTATATAGCAAAAAACCCCACTAAAAGTGAGGTTTCTCGTCGTGTACCCGGGGCCGGACTCGAACCGGCACGGTATTGCTACCAACGGATTTTAAGTCCGCTTACGAGATTGTCGTGAAAGGCACTTTTTGTAACAATATATAACAAAAATCTATGAGGTTAGTTCTCTCATCACCACCTGACATGAGAAGATATCAGGCGCTACAGTCTTGAATGTCAGTGGGCGAACTAACCTTACATAATGTAGTGGTCCAGTAGGGTTGTTAGCGTTTATAATAGTGCCATCTTCGCAATAGATAAAAGGCAATCTATTTGTTACTGTATTACTAAATGTCTCAAGCTCTGCTTTATTTGCAGCAGTCATATGATCAAAGCTAATCGTAAATGTTTTATAATTATCATGCTTATCAATATAATATCTGTTTGCGCCATGCGCTTTTACTTCTTCTGAGCCAAACGTATGCTTTGTGATAACATTTGCAGTTGGGTTAATTGGTAATGATAATGTTTTACCAAAAAAGATTTCGGTAATACCATCTGCTGAACCGCCATCAGCAAAAACAATGCGATATCGAAAATCGCCACTAGACTGAGTTACAATGTTCCAACCTGGCGTAAGTGAGTCTACTTCAATGTTTGTGACATGGTTTGCCGTTCCGGTAGCATTATCACTTCTAAACATTCTAATATCTGTTGTAATTGTAGTTGTCGTATAGATAGCAACATAATCAACGGTGACTGCACTTCCAAAATCAAAACGAAGCGCATCTAAATCACCCCAACTTGTAATCGCTTTTGTAATGTCTTGATCTATAGCAAATGCTTCATTTGTTAGTGTGCCAGCATTTGTAAAAGTTTTATTGGCTATATGAGCCGTACCATCTTCTACGTTAATAGTTGATTGGTATGTGCCTGCACTATCATAAAATATTGTTGCTGCCATTATGGTGATTCTTTTAGTGTTATTGTGGTAGAATAAGTATTTGTAGCTATTTGATTAAACGTAAATGGTTTAGCAAGCCTAACAGTATGATACGTTGACTCATCATAGTATACGAATGTATATAAATTCTTATAATTAGTTTGAAGTAGCTCTAAGCTAGTTTTATTCGCTTCTGTTACTATTGGTATACTAATGGTCCATTCGCGCAGTTCTGTATCAATTTTATTTGAAAATTCTGTATTATTATATGTACTGCTAACAAATGAGTTAAAAGGTACTTGCGTTGTAATGCTATCGCCACCAATAGGCAAAACAAATTCAGTACCAAAAAATATCTCAGTAATGCCGTCTACTGCACCGGATATAGCGGCAACATGCCAATAGCGATTAGAGGCTTGAGTAAAACTTCTAATGTTCCATTTTGTTGTAAAATCGGCAGTAAAAGTATCTATATTAGTAACTTCTCCAGTTGATGCATCGTCATGATGGACTCCAATACTATCTGTTTCAGCAGCATTAAAAAACAAAGCAACAAAATCAATTGCCTTACTAGCACCAAAATCAAATTGTAATGCATCTCTAGTTACAGCTCCAGTTTCACTATTTGTAGTTCTGCTAAAATTCGTAATAACATCTGTAGTATTTCGATCAGTAGCCCTACTTTCATTTGTAATAGTACTAGCATCACTAAAAGTAAATACGCCATTTGGAGTTCCACCGCCACTTGTACCCTCAGAAAAAACACCATCATTAAGTGTTGCAGTGCTTGTACCTACATTATCAAAGTATAACTTATGTGCCATTAGCTTTTATATACTTCCATTGCTTTAATTTTTAACGAATTAACTGTTAACTGGGTATTGGTAATCCGAAAATAATAGTCGGTGTAGTCATCTCCACGAAAACGAAAATCTGCTGGTGGATCAGTAAAACGTACTATATCACCAATTTCTAATTTAAATAGAGCAGGGTCTAATAATTCGCAAGAGGCTAAAACGCGTGGATATTTAAATAGAGCAAGTAAATTAGTTGCATTTTTAGTGGCATTTACCCAGTCATTATTAACTGTCATCACATTATCATTATCGTCAAAGCCATAAGCTGTCTGTGCGTCAGTATCTTTTGCCTCTCCAGCCGTTAAGTATGCTCCTGATCCGACATGTTTATCATACTTAAAAAGCACTTTCCAAAGCATATCACTTGTTGAAAGTGTACTAAAGGATGGATTGCGATAGCTAGAAACAGTTAAGTCACTATCTACTGTTGGCGTTGAGCCACGGTTTTCTGCTTCTTCGATTAAGTAGTACAATTGGCCATCGCTAGGTCTAACATAGCTAATAAAACCACCCTCACGTTGAAGCTTTAATAATGCATCTTGGACTCTCATATTCTCACTATCAATTGTGCAACGTGTAATATTCGTATATTCACCATCTATTGCGGTTCTTGTAGTAGAATCAGCAGCGGCGTTTCCAAAGTTTGTGACCAAATTAGAATGAACATCGACTGGCGAACTTCCGCTAATATCTGTTAATCCATCTAAAGTCGCGCAATCAGTACCGGCATACAATATACTCGGTAAGTTTTGATCACGCGATAAAAATGTAGTTGTAGAATTTGGTATTTCAATAAAAGTCGTAAAATCTAAAAACATTTCATAAACATCAATTGTTTGCGCAGAAGAGGATGTAGACTGTATATAAAAACCCATTTGAACGCCGTCTAAATTGACACCACTTGAGTGGTCATTCCACTTTGATGTCACATCTAATTTAATTTCAGTAACAGTGCTTGTTGATAACTGCGCATTCCATCCATTTGAAGTCGTAATGTTTCGTTCATCACTTGCTAATATATCTGTGCCGTCTGCTGCATCTAACCAAGCGTTGGCAGCATTAGCAAGAGAGCATTGACCTCTAATAACTAACTTTACTGTGTGAATTGAACCCATTAACGTGCCGGCCATTACACCAAAGACACCACTAAGGTTACTAGAGCCTGCTGCTGCTGTGCATCTTTTGAAATCACTCGTATCCTCATTAATTGCATCTGCAATAGTGTTAAATGTCATATTTGCTGCATTAATATCAGCGTCTTGAGATTGTTCTTCGGGGTACATGCGGACTGACATTTTAAAATAATTTTTATTTGTTGCTGGGTCAGCGTCATTATCTACAATTAGTGTATTTGTTGAATATTTAGTTGTAGAGCTTGTTTGTGCCTCTTCAATGGGTACAAAGCGATCTATATCTGCCACATACATATGTGGTTGTCCACCGGTATCGTTTAAACCCTCATCGTAGTATAAACTATTCTTATCATGCGCAATAAACTTAATTGGTCTAAGTTTTTTATTTCTACATGTACCAGGACTGTTAAGACTTGATACGTTTACATCATATGCACCGTATGAGATAGAGCGAAACATTTGGCTACCAGGTCCAGGAGCTACGCCAACTTGACTCGTTAGTATCTTATTATCGCGCCACCCTGAATTATCTTCACATAAGATTGATATTTCTTGCGGTGTTACTTTTGATACTGACTTTATAACACCAGTAAATATTTTAAGGCATGTAGCTAATGAAGCTAATGTGCCATTCGTAGCATAATAAATTACGACTGCTTTATTAATGCGGTCACCAAACGATGCACTATACCCAGCATTAGCAATACGTAAAGTGATGGAGCTAGTAGAGGCAGAAAAGTTTTTGAAATCTAAATTGCTATTGACACCGGGTGCATTTAATAATCTACCATCATAAGCTTGCGATTCTACAGTAACATCTCTTGTACTAAGGTATAAAGTTGAGCTACCAGCAATTGTGAGTATGGGAAAAATGTCATTATTACGCTTGAGGCTATTCGTAAAATTTGCATGAGGAGATAAAGCCATGGTTTATGCGTTAGCTTCACGCCTTAATTCTTCTCTAATAGCAGGCAATACTTTAGTTCTGACATGATCTTCGTCACCAACCATATCTCCAGCAATGTTAATAGTTAAGCCACCACCGCCACCACCGCTATTCATACTTGCTAAGTTTTGTATACCAATTCTATCTACAGCGCTACGACGCATAACAAACTCACCAGCTTGCGCCATAATTGGAACATTATCTTGTCCTTGGACCATACCACCTGTTGCAAATCTCTGTATGCCATTATTTTGTATTAGTCCACCAGTATGAGCAAACAAACTAGCAAAAGCGCTTACTGCTGCGCCGCCAGCAGATGTAGTCTTGCCTAATGATAAGACAGCTCCTAATGTTTTTAGTAAAATTGCAAATTTCTTTTCAGCAGATAAACCTTCCTGACTTAAGGCACGTAGATTCAAACCAACCTGACTAAAAGCACTACCTAATTGTTGTGCAGACATAGCCATGTCTTTGCTTTGTGTAATATTAGTTTTTTGGATATTAAAACCTTCTTGAACGACACTTAAAAACTTACCTTCTTCAGCCGTTATGTTTTGAACACTCATTGCTAATTCGCCATTCTGCAAACTAACACCCTTTTGAAAAGTCAAGCGATCGCCAAATACTTGTGTTAATAATTTTTCTGAATCTAGTACTAATTGTGACACTTTTAACTGCTGGTCTGTTGCACCATTATTTTGCATATTAATTAGAAACAATTTATTCATTAATGATTCTTGAATTTTTTGAAGCTCAGTATTTTTTTCAAGAACCATGTTACTTTGACCTAAAGTGTTAATATACTGATTCATGCTCATGGTTGCATTTTGTATACCCTGAGTATTGGTATTTACAGCAGTTGTATTAGCTTGGAAAGCACCAGTGTATTCTAAAAGCTTACTAATAGCAAGTGCCAGTATGCCAACAGCACTAGCTTTTAGTGCTTTACTAAAATTTATAGTTGATAGCATAGCAGCAATAGCTTTAGCATTGTATAGGGTTAATGCAATACCTAAACCAGTAACATGTCTAGTAAAATCTATTATGGATTGTGTATTGATAGCTCTAAAGAATGCTTCTGTAGCCGTTACGGCTTTTAATAAAATTGGCGCTAATATATCACCAACGGTCGCTTGAAATCTAGTGACTGCGTCCATCATGTTACTAATAGCACCAGTCATGGTTTTCGACATGCGCTCACTACTACCCTCTATGCCTGATGCAGGATCTACTAAGGTTTTAAGTAATGCTTGTCTAAATTGAGGTAATGTCGTTTTAGATAAATCGTCTAAACCTTGCGTTGTCTTAATAATATTAAGTATTCCACGCTCTCGTAAAATATCTGCTGCACCTGCACCACCTGCAAAAGCACGACCTAAAGCATTCGCTGCTTCTGTTGCAGATGTACCCATAAACGCAGCAAGGTCAGTGACAGACCTTAATGTTGTCTCTGCATTCAAACCAAACGCCTGTAACTGCGCACCAGCATTTACCACATCGTCTAACATAAATGGTGTTGTGGCAGCTACTTCATTAAAAGCTTTAAATGCTCTTTCTGCATTCTCAACACCGCCAGTAAGACCTACTAATCTTGTTTTTACATCTTCAAATTGTCTAGAGGCATTAACAAAACTACCAATAGCTCGCGTAAAACCAACTGTCGCAAACGTAACCAGCAGCATGTTGTTTCGTAATGCACCAATTTGCCTACGAAGTCCAGCCGTTGCTTGACGCTGTTTTTCTGTAGCATTCTTAGCTTTTTTTGAGCCTTGCTCAATCTCTTTAAAGCCTTTTTTTGCTGCGGTAAAACCTTTAGTTCTTATTTCTATGATGAACTTGCTCATCTTGCTCCAATTTTATACATGCATTATACTCTTCATCTATAGCGGAAAAGATGACGAATCGCTCATAAACAGCATCGTCTATATGTGTTGCAATGGGTAGGTTAAAGCGCTTGATAGCCATAAACTCATCAAGCCACAACATTGTTTCAGGATCGCTAAAATATGCAATATCAGCGCAGTAAAGCAGATTAAAGTATAATTGCTGACCTGGAGTAAACTTTGCATCTTCATTCTCTTCCAGTATGCGCTTAATCTCATGCCACATCTCCTGTTCTGTATATTGTATTTTCCGTTTTAATGTTGGACTTTTTGCCTCATACGGAAATGTAAGCTCGCGTGTTTTAATTTTGTGATAATGAAACCACAGTGCTACACGAGCTTTTAATTCTTTTTTTTGTTTGGGGCCTTATACTCATTGTAGATATCCATTAGTACAATGTCTACCTCGTTATCATCTAAATGCCCTATAGACTTTTCTGCATCTGTAAATGCAAAATTCATTACCCAGTCTAATACTTTGTAGAATTTACTGTTATCGACTTTGCCCTCTGCGTCAACAGCAGCAATCTCTAAACGGTGCAATTCTCTTCTGTTCTTGAATGTTAAATCACGGCATTCAAATTCGCCATGTTTTGTTTTTATGGTCATACATACTCACTATTTGTATTAACCCAGGATTTAAGCGGCAGTACCGATGCTTACAACAGTGTTAGCTGTATCAGCTCCATCGTAGGTACATCTAAATGGAATAACAGTTTTCCAACCATCATCATCAAAATTTATTGAAGCAGTGTCAATAATTGCTTTTGGTGCTTGAATTTGAAACACGCCAGTGTCAAGATCAATTGCAACGACTGGTTCAGCAGTGTCAGCAAATGTAATAGCGGTTTTTGATTCAGCATCTCGCTTTACAGTTAAGCTACCAGTAGCCTCATAACCCCCAACAGAATAACCAAGTGGTTTAAACCCATTGCTTGCTATATCAAAACCAACGCGATTTACTTCTCTAGCAATGTTTAATTCAAAGCTATATAAAACTAAATCTTCAGCACTACCTGAATTAATCTCTGTTTTGGTTAAATCATGCATATTAAAGAAAGCTGTGTGATTCTTGTTTAATACATGAGTACCACCTGTAAACGTTTTTGCAGCTAGAACAGGCGCATATCCTGTGACAAACGTAGCAGAACCCATTACCATACCACCATCACTGCCAATATCACCAGCCAAGCTAAATGAAGTACACATACAACCTTTAAATTCGGTGTCTACACCGGAAGCTGCGGTTGAAGCAGGATCTGAGTCCTCAAAATGTATGGTCACCGGTACAATACTAGCTACGCCATCACTATAGGTTGTAGCAGCAGGCATACTACCTATTAATGCATTCGGTGTAGTGCCATCACCAAATAAGGCAAGGCAAATTCTATCTATTGCTTTATCACTTGCCATAAATGTCATTGAGATTTCATACATTCTATCATGTCTTTGCGCTCTAACCATATCATCACTTTGCGCTTGGCCACCATTTAAGCGGAACGGTGCTACACTAAGCGTGTGTGCAGCTACTTCCGAAAAGCTATAATCTGTTACTGGCATTTCAAGGGTTACGCCAGCAGCTAGTGTAGCCGTACCCAATGTTACTTCTGTGCCAATTGTAACTTTAGAATTTGTTTTAGTTTGAAATGTTGTGCTTTTAGCCATTACTTAGCCTCTTTTTTTGATTCTTTTAAACAGTCTTTTAACTTCTTAGGCAAAGGTATTAGTGCTTTTGGCACTTCTACTTCTAAGCCACTTTTTAATCTTAAATGTGTTGATGCGCTACCCAAGGCAAGAAAGTTGTCCTCATCAGGCAATGCAAAATATTCTTTTTTAGCTATATAGCTCATACTAACTCCAGTGTTGTACATGTAAAGGATAAAATACTGCGCAATAAATCTTCATTATCTTCATCTCGCTCATATTCTACACCGCTTACAATACCATTAAAAAACTTGTTTGTGCCAGACTCTGCATAATTCCTATTGTTATACAATAACCTCTTTAAGCGCTCTGCAATTTCACTAACTTGCTTAACACTATTTTTTGTATAATTCCCTGAAGACATTAGCTCATAGCTTATCTGGACTTCACAATTCCTTGTTTGCCCATCTGTAAGCGAATCTTCAAGTTCATCAGATACTAGCGTTATCAAAAAGCTTTGATTACCCTCATGGGCATTAAAATGAATCGGTATTGAGAACTCATCAGCAATAATGCTATATAAATTCTCAATGACACGATCATAAATGACATTTTCATACGAAATGGCCATCTATATTAACGGCGCTTCGATGACACGCTTTTGCGCTTTTTCATTTTACTTTTCTTTTTCTTTGGTGGTCTTCCACGCTTACTTCCATATGAACCTGGTCCTTTTGGCATAATTACTCCTTATCTATATATTTGTCCTGATTTAACTGTTCCTACTGGTATCTCACTGCTTTGAAAAATAATTGCGAACTCATCAGACGAGGTGTAAACGCCTGCCTGAAAACGAATCTGTGCGCCATAAGCTAACTGCTGATAGTCACCACTCATCTGTTCAGCACTAACTACTTTATGCATTCTAATACCAGTATCATCTTTTACGTACACATCATACTTTACTGGACTTGCTGTACCTACGGCAAATGTGCCACCAGTACTAATAACCACCCTCACTTCGTCATAGTCAACTGAGGGCGGACCATTCAACTTAATATCTTCGATATATCCTGTTGTATTTGTATGAACACTTACTTCTTGTATAACGCCTTTTTCTGATGCGAATGAGGTTTCATTCGACATAACATATTCCCGGCGTTTAAGCTTATCTAAAAGACCGCTACCATCACCATTAATAGCTAGTGCTTCTATTGCATCTGCTTTTTCAGGGTCACTACTACGTACCAGGTCGGCGCAGGCGAGGATAGAATTAATTCTTACAATAATAAAATCATATGCGCGCTCACTTGCGCCTTGGTATGTAGAGTTTAATTTTTTATATATGGGTCTGTTTAAATAAGAGCGCATCATATCAGCTTGCTCTTTGCATACTGTTGTTTTTAGAGCATCCCAATCTTGACCTGACTCAAACACCGCGCTATTCAGTGCAGAGACACTAGAGGAACCAAGAAAGTAGAATAAAGAGTTACTAGCGCTTACATACTGTGCTTCATTATCAGCATTAGGTGTATCTGTCACCATAGACATCTCTGCGCTATCTTTAAATGCTTGCTCTACATAACCGCTATCTGCTAATTCGTATAAGTTAGATGTAGCAGTCGTTTTCCAATTGGGATTTAATACAACTTTGCGGTCATATCGATCAATATCACTAACGACGCTTTTTAAATCGCTATGATTATTACAGAATGCTGAATATATACTGCTCATGCTACCGCCATATTATCTTGATTGGGAAGTAATGTGACATCTGGTATCTCTGCTGTTGATATTAAAGCAAGGATAAGCGCAAGAGACTCACCTTGTGTATTGTAATCACTGCGTATTTGTTTTTCTAATTCTTTTAACTGACACATTACTTCAATTATGTTTTCTATTTTTTGTATTTCATTATCCATATGCTTCTACTATCTTGATGAAATGGTCTACAGTGCCTTTGCCACGTGCAGTGTTATAGTACTGTTTCCATTGACGAGCTTGTTCTTTAATTGTTTTAGGCAATTTCTGAGGCACTCTGCGCCAGTGTAGTCTGCAAAAAGCTATTTGCGCTTTAACATTATAAGTTAATATCTTGCGCCAAGCATCTTCATTTGGACTAGTAAAAAAGCGCCAGTCTAACATACAAGCATTAGCGACTTCGCGCATAAGATCTTCTCTATAATTAAGATAGTTCTTACATATATCCACCGCATTGTGTGGCTCACACTGGAAAAAACCGCGAGCCACATTTGAACCACCAACCTGGTATAGATATTGATACTTTGATTCGACTAGGCCAGTATTGAAAACAAGCGAAACCGCTTCTTTACTATGCAAGCCTATATCATGCAAAGTCTCATCTATGAGGTTAATTAACTGGTCTTTATTTACCACCAGCAAGTCCGTATATAATATCAGTAATTAGGTCAGCTACGCCACGAAAAAACTCTTTTTCTCGGTCATCTTTGACAAATGGAATGTTAACGGCTTTATCCATTTTTTCTGCAAGCTCTTCTTCAAAGTCATCACTTTGTATCCATGAGAGCATCTCGCTTTTTACGCTATCGGCTTGTTGTTCTGCCATAGCGAGTAACATCTTTTTAATATCCATGCTATTTTCTTTCCTTAAGTAGTTGTTTTATTTCTGCAATGTCTTCCATGATGACATCCAGCTTGTAGGTTAGCAAATTTCTATCTGACTCATATTGACGATTATCAACTTTGAGTTCTAATTCTTTTTTAATGCTGCTTATGTCTGATTTCATAAAACCAAATGCAAGCGTCATTGAGCCAATAAGCACAACAATAGTAACAACATTCTCTAGTGATATATTTGTATTCAACTTCATACTACCAATTTTTACACGACCAGTAACGAGCCGTTAATTTATCTTTAGCATTCGCGCAACCCATTCTCGCTCTAAAACTTTTGCGCCTTGCAGGATTGCTTTTTTTAATGCGCATATTAGGATCGCCAAAACGTACAAGTTTAATTTGACTTCCTGATTTAGCAAGTACTGCAAATTTCTTAGACTTACCGGGTGTTCGCTTTGGTTTATTATATGCACTAAATCGTTGTCCACGATATGTAATCATTTTGAGCCGCCATTGTTCTTACCTTGTAAGTAAGCAATGCTTTTACTCAAATCTTCTAAGTTCTCATCTTGCCTATCAAACTTGCGATCAATCTTGTCATTCATTGTTTCTTTGAATGCATTTACTGAATCAATTAGCTTAATAGATATGCTTTGCGTATTGGATAACTCTGCGCTCATTTTGCTTAAATCAGCACGAATTGACTCTAGGTCTTCGGTTTGGTCTTTCTGTGAGTTAACTAGGTTCATTAATAAATATCCAAATAAAATACAAATCATCCCAGCCGATCCAAGCTGTATATATAATTCCGCAATTTCGCTCATTTTTTTTCCTCACACTTCTTACAAACACCGTTAAAAGCTTCTTTTACTTTTGCACCACAATAAATGCATTTAAATGGTATCTGTGGCATTATTTACGCTTCTTTCTTCTTTTCTTTTTAGCCGATTGCTTGAACGCTAACGCTGTTGGAGCATTCTTTGAACGTGGACTGCGCATTCTTTCGTTGCTGCCACGTTTAATTCTTTTTCTTTTAGCGTGGATGTTTGCCCACAATCCAGCACGTTTTTTCTTTCTAGCCATTTTTTATTCTCCGCAACTCTCTGTTAATAAAATAATTATGATTAAAGTCATCTTCTGTTAGCTCTACTTTCGTTTCGGCTTTCCAAAAATGTTTAATGGATTTATATCTAGCGATTTTTTGTACCATGCTTCTATTTCTTTCATCTCAGCATCATGTATTGACTTGAGGTCTGCAACTCGTTGCTCAAGCTCTGCCACTCTTCTTGCAGTATCGTCAATTTTCTGTTTAACACTATATGCAGCGCCAAAAATTGATAGCAATAAAAAAGCAGAATTAAACATCCAGCGCAAATTGACACGAAAAGAAAGCGTATCTCCATCGGTAATTTCTCCAGTATACGACCTTGCACCTTTCTCACTCAATGCTTGAGGTCCACTCACTACCAGCCAGTGTACTCATTATCTGACTGTGTGAAAACTTGTCGTAAGAACTAAATACAGCAGGATCATTATCTGCATCATTGTCACAAGCAAACTTCAATAGTGCTTTAGAACTATCTCCATCATCTCCGTTATTCTTGCGTAATGTGTCTTTACTTGATTGTATTGCATTTTCTATTAACGCATTAGATACAGGAATAGCTGATAATAGCTCTGATTTGCTCATAGAGCTTGTATAATCATAACTGTAGCTATCCATCCATGCTTTTATTTCTGCGACTGTATTTGAGTCTGTAGGAGCATCTGCTGAATCAATATCAGCTACAGGCACAATTAAGTATGCCCTACTTGCCCATTTACCACTATAGTCATCTGACCATCTATTTGTTTCTTCACTCATAATTAATTCCTTTAAGGTGTTGTTGTAGTTCTATTTGTGTCTTGCTTTGCATACCCATTAGGTTCTGCGTTTGGTGGTGATTGTAAAGTTGTACCAGATACTGTTCCATGATTTGAGTTTCCACTTCTGTCATATATTGTAGAACTTGTATCTTCAACCCCACTTGTAGCATCTGAGTTACCAAATGCTAAATATGTTATTAAATTGTCACTAAAATCTGTATATAGATTAGAATGCCTACCATTATTGTATATGCTTAAAATTTCAGCATCTGTTAAAGATTTATTCCAAAGTGCTACTCCAGAAATATCTCCATCAAAAAACTCTGAGCGACTTGAACCACCTCTAGCTATAGAAATACTCTGATTATTTTGTAAAGACACATGACTTGAATTTGTAGTTGTAGTTTGAGGTTGTCCATTATAATATATTTGATATTTTGAGCCATCCCATACAAGTGCTAAATGTGTCCATGAATCATTTGGGAAACTTGCACTACCTGCATTTTCCCATACAGTTCTTGGAGTACCATTATAAATAGTTACTAATTCATCAGTATCTCCACTTGCAAATGCACCTATCCAAATAACACCAAAACCACTTGAAACAAAACTACCGATTGGTGCACTACCAGAACTTTTAGTAATTGTTGAAGTTGGTTTTACCCAAACTGAAAAAGATTTATAATCTTTATTTACTGCACTTGCTGTAACTATATCGTTTGTGCCATCAAAGCTACCAAACCCATAACCTGAATTAGCTCCTGTGAGAAAGGATTGATCTGGCAGAACTGAGGAATAGACTAAATCAGCAGAGTCTTGATTTGTCATAAGTCCTACATTTCCAGATACTTGCTTTATTGAAAAATTAGATACTGTAATGGATTTATTTGCCCCACCAGACCTAAAACCTATATACCTTGTAGCAGAGGCACTTGCTTTTAAATAAAATACTTGATTAGCACTTCCTAGAGAGGATTGAGCTAAATATGGAGTTGATGTTTGAGTATCAAGATGATTTGCAGAACTTAGACCTCGAAGTTGTACTGATGAATCTGTGTTTGAAGTTGTAAATGTAATTTTATAAAAAGCATTAGCTACAGCAGTAAATTCAGTCCTAAATGTTTCATTAGTTACATAAGTACCACTTGAGCCACTTGTAGCAGTAACACTATTAGCTGATGCATCATAACTAAAGCTGCCACTATAAGGTGGGTAACTACTTCCGTTACCATCATTTGTCCATCCATTAGTAAATAACTCCGCTCCAAGAACAGGCTCATTTACATCTATAATAGCAGGGAAAGTGTCACTTAGGTCTGATGATTGTAGGACTTCTTTAAAAGACATATCTGTTATATAGACAACATTACCAGAACCCATATCTACTTGTTGAAATATCATGCTTGCGTGTCTGCCACGAAAATATAAAGAATAACTTGCACTTGTAGTCGTTAATGATGGGGTAACATGATTAACAGCTTGGTCATATATTCTTATTTTTGAACCTGCACTACCACCCTGGTAGTAAGCATTAAATGTTAATTTATGCAGTTTATTTTCTGATGCAACAATATCAGTATTTAATAAACTTGCATCGCTAAAAGTAGCATTAAGTCCTGTACCTGTACCTGCATAGGTTATTGCAACTCCATTAGTTACATTTGCAATATTAGATTCACTACCACCACCATAAGCAGATGAAGTATTATTATCAACTTTTTCTCCACCCAACTCTTCTTCTGTACTCTCAAATGCCCCCATGTCATAACCTGCAACCATTTGCTGTACTATGTCATCTGATGCACCATTTGTGATCGTACCATCGTTTGAGTTAGAACTTGAATCTGCTATGGTAGGATATGCCTTACTTGTGTCTGAACCCATTCTCCATAGTCCTACTAATCCTGTATCAGCACTTGGGTTGTGAGTAATACCTTTTTGGTATTGAGCGTAAATAAAATCAGCATCTTTAGCATCTGAGTAAATTGCTACAGAACTTATAGAGCCTGTTAAGTTACTCCACCCACTTGCTCCACCGATTTGAAACACATTACTTGAATAGGTTATAGAATCAGTATAAGAATCTGTACCTTTAAGTTCTCCATCTAAATAAATCTTTATATTGCTCTTATCGTAAGTACCTACTAAGTGATGCCACACTCCTGTAGAACTCATTGGTGTTTCAGCGTGATTAGAACCCCATGAATTAATTGCAAATATAATATTATCTGCATTATCCATAGCTAATCTCCACCCATTGCTACCTGTGTCTGTATTACCAACAACTAAATCATAATCTTCAAGAGATGTAAAGTTTACCCAAGCAGATACAGTAATTGCTTCGGTTGGAGATACAGCAGAGGATGTAGTCATAGCAATTACATCATTTGTTCCATCAAAATCCACTACAGAAAATCTGTTGTCTCTCATGGGAGTATAGCGTGATTTTGCAAACTGCTTTATGGTTTGAGCATCCAAAATTGTCTGATGTATTGCTATATTTGAAATATAGCCTTTGTAAAATCTTTGAACTGCACTACTATAATAACCTGCACCTATGTAAATATTATTTGCTTTTGTAGCACTATCTACTGCTGTTCCTGTAGATGCTAATGTTCCATTAATATATAATTTTATACCACCACTTCCACCATCTCTATCTACAGTATATGAAAAATGATTCCAAGAATTTTGTAAAAAACCATTACCTACAGTATTTGCTGACACTATTGGTAAATGTCCACTTATAGATGCACCTTCAGACCTTAAAGCATTATCAAAAACCTGTATAACTAAACCTTCCGAATAATCATTTCCTGTGTCAACTAAAGCTATTATTGCTTCATAAGTTGTACTATTGTCTATATAATAAAACCAACCAGAGACACTAAAATCGCTTAATGTTAGTCCTGTGTTTGATGCTAACACTCTTTGGTCTGCACCATCAAAATCAGTATAGAAGTCACTTCTGGCGATTGATTTATCTTCTTCTGGTAGTACCTTATCCCCTGCTCTGAGCCATAGTTTAAGGTTGGATGCTGAGTATTTTGTTAGGTCTAATGGCTTAGAGGCGAGCTTTGCGATGGTACTTGCACTTAGTTCTACGTTCCAGACTGCTACTTCGTCAATCTTCCCATTTGCATATTTGTCATCATAATCATCAAAACCAATATTAACAGGAATAGGATGATTGTGCATAGCCACATAAGTCCCAAATCCATCTGCTGTACCATTATCTAATGAACCATTTATATATAAATTAATTCCAGAAGATGCACTTGTACCCCCAGAACCATCATAAGTAACTGCTACATGAGTCCAAGTATTTTGAGATATTGAGGCAGTAGAAACTCTTTTCTCATTAACACCTATACTATTATCAGCTAAAAATAACTGCAACTTATCACTATCATCACAATAAAATCTCCACTCTACTTGAGAACTTGTAGCTTTTGATGCAATAGAAAATCTTGTAGCTTCTACAGGGTTTATCCATGCTGATATGCTAAAAGCTGAGTCACTAGAACCATCTCCAAATGATAAAGAATCATTATCAGCTATTTGTAAATAATCATTAGAACCATCGAATGAAAATGAATACTTGTTGGGAAAGCCGAGTAATGCCCCACCTTTTGTAAGGATGTTGCCTAATCCTAGCATAGACTTACCCTAAGTATGCTATCACTGAACCGCTTGCTAATGTAAAAGCAGTCCATCTACCAAAAATAACTACTCCAGCAGGGAATGAGTTGGATGAGTCTATTGCATCTCCGTTACCGCCTGATGTGCCTACATACGATGCACTTTCAGGGGTTAATGTTGTAAAGGTTGAATCAGAAATGAATTGGATCGCAATGATTTCTTTACCTGAGATAGCAGTTGTACCATCTTCGAATAAACAACCTGATTGCCCCAATGATGCATTTTGTGATTCTTGAACTGAGTATTTGTGTATATTTGCCATATTTCTTCCTCACTAAGGTTTGGCTACCGTGAACGTGATCGTATAGGTAGTGTTAAAAGTAGTTACTACTTATAGCGCAATAGATTACAAGATTACGCCTTGAGAGCGCAATTTTGAATCAGATGTTGAGTTCATTATGATAGTTGGCGCAGAAAATAACTTTCTTGCTTTTTTGGAGTTACACTTAGGGCATACAGGCTGTGCTTTTTTTATTAGAACAGCCTCGTATATATGCTCACATGATTTACATTTAAAATCAAAGGTCATTTCTTTGCTTTCTTTTGTTCAACGTTTTTTACTGGCGCAGACTTAACTACTCCATGCTCGTCACACTTAACATAACCCTTGTCTTTAAACTCTTTTTTCATTTTATCAGAGATACTGTCTAGCTTACCAAAAACAGAACCATCCTTACGTTTATAATATAACATGTTGTTTCCTGATTACAGCCGGGTGGACCATAAGGCCCACCCAACTATTGTTATTGGTACTATCTACGATGGGTTCGCAAAATTAACAACACCCAAAGCAGCACTATCCGCCGCATGCGAAATCGCAGCGCCAAACATTACGTCGGCAACCACGGAAGTCGCTAGGTGGTCAATGTCGTACGCTGACTGTACTCTAGGTGCAATCTGCATAGCGAAATAAACTGACTCTTTCTTAAAGATAGAAGCAGTTTCATCACCAGTACCACCATCATCATCCCAGTCTGTAGATACGAATGTTGGCATACCATAGATTTGCCCACTAGCACCACTGACATTTGGATTCTGACCATCACCTCTACGAGATGCATCATAAAAGTCCTGTAAAGACAGAACACTCATATATGACGCTGGAGATAGATAGAAATAAGTCTCTCCATCTGCGTAGTCATGATTTGCATCAAGTAACTTCTGTAAACCACTTCTGATTAAAGCAGTTGTCATTGTATTATCAACACCAAGAGTAACATCATTAGCTGTAGCTGACTGAATGATGTCTACTGCAAGATAGTTTTCAACTTTCTTCGCAAGAGCATACCCCATTGAGCTTGCATAAGCTCCAAAGAGATTTGCTGATTCTTGCACTCTGACTACATCTTCAATACGCTTTGCTTCGTAATGATGTTGGTCAACAGTTAAACTAATCTTACCATCAGTGTTGTTTGTGTATGTTACTGCACTACCAGCACTTTTTGCAGCCGCTGTTTCTTCAGCAACTTTTGGGATATTTAAAATATCACCACCACCTGCTAATTCACTAGAGAAGTCCATGACTTGATTTCTTAAAGAAAATCTAGCCTCAGCATAATCTAGGATAGCGTCACGCCACATTTCAGGTATGAAATTGGCGGCGGTTGTTTTGGTTACGTTTCCATCTGCCATAATATTATGTCCTAATTTTTATTATAGTAGTCCATCACTTTTTGCCAATTACCAACGCGCTCTTTGGTATTCATATCCTTAAATGGATGCTTACCATCGGCTGCGCGCTTTGCAGCAATTGTCTCATCTGTGAAGACTGACTTTGTTATTCTTTTCGAGAACTTCAGAAGCTTTGCCGTTGACATTTCTTCTGCAAATTCACGATCTTGTTCATTTAGCGAGGCTAGAGCATCATTTCTTAATGTTGCATCTAGTTCGTTTGCTTGCGTTACTACTGATTCCATTTCTTTGGCTTCAGCGTCACGTTTCTCAAACAATTCCTGCCATTGCTCTTTCTCTTTCAGCTTTTCTGTTTCTATCGCTTCCAGTTTAGACTGCAATGAGGCAACTTTTTCCTCACTCTTTCTTGCACGCGCTCTGTACTTTTTGCTTTCTGCAATTAACGATCCAGCATCGCTGCTAGTGCTGGTGTTATCTTGTTCCGTAGATGCCGGAACGGCCTGCTCTTCCTGAGCTACTTTCGTTTCTTCAGACATTCTGTCTCCTATACTTCAATGATGACCACTTGGCGTTTTGTCATTTTTTGTAAGTTTTTCGCAAACGTACTAACAAACATTTTACCAACTGCTTTTTCAGCATCAGGTCCTATCTTATTAGGCTTTGCGACTACACGCGCCTTTCCAGGTCGCGAAATTATTTTTCTTCTTTTCTTAGAATTACCAAACTTTCCAAACTTATTATCTTTCATTTTTACCGCTTGTTCTGAGTCAGTAATACCGTAATCAATCTTTAACTCACCGCCAGTAGTTTCACCCTTGATGTATTTAAACTTGCTTAACATTTGGCCAGTTAACATTAGGTTTGGTGGGTTTGTCTTTTTGCTTTTTTGGTTATGCGATGCTTTGCCTGCTGATTTACGCTTGGCATACCCTGGCGTATAACTAGCAAACTGATTACCATCAGCATCAATACCTTTTAAAATTTGTTTTTTATGCTCTTGCACAATTCTCTTACCCTGCAAATCAAGGTCTTTTGTTGTGAAGTCTAATAATTTTCTAAGTTCAGGAAGCATTGATTGGAATCCATAAGTGACGGCAGTTCCAGCCTCCCCGATCAAGAAATGCACCTTTTTGTTCTGCTTCAATTCTATTTCGAGTCAGTGGCTCTTCTGATAAAAAAGTTCTGCATATTGGTCTATTCTTTTCATCTCGAGGTCCTGCATACTCATACAAAGTATCATTTGGTAAGTCTTCCGACATTGTTGCAATAACGCTTTGCTGATATGTTCCTAGTGTACTGGTAATAATTGTATCAATTCGTGGAACATCTCGCCCAAGGTTGCGTCTAATTAGGCCTGCAATATCATCTGTGCTTAGCTTATTAGCAATACCTTGAGAAATACTCATGCGAATGGACTCGCCAACTGTGCCAGTTAATCTTATAATACTTGAGCGTTGTACATTTTGTAATGCTAGGAGCTGTGTTTCAGATGTTGCACCAAAAAAAGGCAAATCATCCAGTAATCTCTCTGTTGCAATCATATAAGCACCAACGCCGGCAGATGCAGCAAGATCTTGCACAAAATAAGTGCTAATGTCAATTGCAGCAAGAAATAATAGTATTTCTTCTGTTGTTAAGCCCTCTTCTTCGAGTTGCTTCGTATCACTAAGAAATTCGCTGCTTGCCTGCTCGATAGAATCGTTATATGCTTTTATTGCATCATCAAGAACTGCCATTTTGTAGTCTGTTTAATAATCTATTTGCTGGTTGGTCTTCTTCCTGCTTAGAGGCAAGATTGTCTTTAAATTGTTGTAATTGAGCTTGGTTATAATCAGGATTGTTAATAATGAACCAATCTTCAGGCGTTGCTAAATTGTTTTCAAAGCGCCAGTTCCAATACTCAATTTCATCTCTTGGTGTTAGGATTGTTTGTAATGGCTCAATAAAGTCTACCGCATAATCATCTTTTAACTGTACGTTAGCTTTGACTTCAATAATACGTTTATCGATCGCAAAACGTTTCTTCTCCCACGGCCGCCATGTGTCTTCGACTGATGCACTACGTTCATCCATTAACTCAGCGTCTTGAATACGTAATGCCTCTGCACTAGGTGCATTGCCATGTGTATCAGCAAACTTTACTCGGATGTTATTGTTTTGCAGCGTTGCTTCTGTCATAAAACGCAACGAAGAAATAATGTCGGTAAGACTACCACTTGGCCCTGTTACGCCTAGTGTACTGTTCTCAGGCAAATATAAAATTTTATCTACGCCTAGCTCTACTCTACTAGCATCATCCACATTAGAAATAAACTTAATTCCAAGTGCGCCAAACCTTATTGCAAGCGCTAATTCTGTCATACCTACACTTAGACTTAGGTCTGCTTTTACGACATCATCTGCACCTGCGCAATAAAAATCACGTACCGGTGGTTGTTTATGTGAAAATAGTACTGGCAAAATACCATATGGATTCAGATCTTGGTCATTGACTGAAATCTTATCGCCATTGTTTTTTAGCAAGTAATGTTGTCCTGGAAACCCGGGTCTTTCGGCAGTCCATACAGCATAGGTCATCTCAGAGTCTCTTTGATTGCCATGTTGCTGTATAGCATACATAATACCAACTGGCTCATGCTCATTTTCTAAAAATAATGTTTCAAAGAATGGCAATAGGTCATATTCAACGCGTTGATTTAGTTCGGACCATCTACAACGAAATGCCATTGTGCCAAGTAAGAATGTAAGGCGTTCTAATTGACGGCGGACTTGGTTTAAGCCTGATAAATCAATTAAGCTTTCATATCTTGAGTCGGTAAGCATTCTTGGGGGGCGCTTGTAGGACATGCTTCTGATCGATGATATTCTTCGCGTTAGATTCTGATTAAAAATCGGAACTTGCTGAAGCGACTCGCTTCCAAAAAATTTACGGACATACTCTTCGGTATAACCTTCATAAAAATCAAGCATGTACTCACGCTCGTCATTGCGATTATTGTCGTAGCTGTTTAACGCTTCACGTAAAGCACTACGTACAATCTCTTCAGATAAATTTGGTATAATCACCAGTCAATTACTCCTGCCTGTCTACTCTTTATAGGAAAAAGATTACAAATACCATATCTCAGAGCATCACATTGGTGGTCATACACCCCATCTTTCAATGGCTCTTCTTTAACGCTTTGCTCAGACTTATTCTGTGGATATCTGTAATTCTCATAACTTTGTATGGACCCTTTACACTTACTAGATACAAAAATGTGCGCATCTCCATTGGCATCTTCAAACCATCTGCGGACATGCGATACACCATTAACAACATTACGCGTCATTGAGTCCTTGCGAAAGCGAATGCGCATACCCTTGCGCCTAAATACCTCTATATCTGAAATACCTGATTGACTTGACCTACCGCCACCAGCCGGATCGCCAAAATAAGCAGCAATCGGATATGGTAGTGCTTTGACCATGCTGGCAAGGTCTTCGGTCTTGACATTCTGCTTCATCGCAATCTCATCTATTTGATAGATAGTTGGTAACCCTTTTGTGTTTGTTTCAACCTGAAATACGACAATCCCCGGAAATCTGAACCCGAAATCACAACTAACATAGGTTGGGAAACGCGGATTGTACTTGAGGTCTTTTCGTGTATGTACAGCGGCGTTGTATGGGTACACCTTACCTGAAAATGAGGTAAATTGAGCGAGATATTCTTGCTGAAAAGTTTCATTAGTCAGTTCCTTTTTTAAATCCTCTGCGTTATCTTTAAAGAATGGCGATTCAGTGCTAGGATGTTGCCAGCTCTCCCAGTCGGGAAAATTTGCGTCAGCTCCTCTAGTAAAAAGCGAATACCACCAATTATAACCGCGAGGCGTGGAAACCATTAAGCACCAGCCTTGGCGATCTGATAAGGTTGGGCGCAAGTACTGTTCCCATATAAGTTTGTTTGGAAGTGCAGCTGCTTCGTCAACAACAAGATAATCAATGCGATAAGTGTAGTAGATTGCCCCCCAACTATTTAGCCGAGGGGCAACCTACCTTCTCCAATGAGTGATTCCGGAGAATCCGCCGACTTGACAGACAGCTCCGAGTTAAGTCCAGCAAGTTTCATGTAATACAAATCACCATTAACCTCTTTCTTGTTCTCGATAGGCAATTTGAGCTTGACCATAATATCTTCTTTAATAATTCGCGCAATCTTTTGCGATAGGTTATAGCTTGGTGACACAATCCAGCCACGTGTGTTTGGCGTTAGCAGCCAAGGTAGTATCTCATAGGCTGCTGAGTAGGACTTGCCTGAGCGCCGTCCTTGGCAATTGATGCGAAATCTTTTTTTACTATTGTGAAGACTAAGCTGTTGCGGAGTCGGTTCGTACCCCACCATTTTCCACAATTTCTCTTTGTTGATTATCTGCTTGATCATCCATTGGGTTACCTTGAAACCCTGCTTCTTTTAGTACTAGTTCCAGGTTGTTGGTGTGGTCTACTTGAGACTTGTCGGTTTGGTTTAAATAATTTTTGCCTAAAAATATAAGCAGTGCCGTGTTGCCCTGACTTGCGTTTTTCCACTGTAGTTGGCGTAAACTAAGCTTCATCTCTTCTCTGCCTTGCTCATATTCAGTTCTAAAACGCTCTCTAATAACTTTTTCGGAGCAACCAAAGTATTTGCCTATCTCAATGTAGGTACAGCCAAAGCTTGCAAGCATCTTGACCTTTTCGGCCGGGATATCGTGTTTATTCCTCTTCATCATCTATTGTGTGATTCGATGACATGAATAGCTTGCTGCACTTTGCCATGGTCCTGAGCCAGTATGTCTTTGCGGTTGATTCGCTAATGTCTAAGGCATCAGCAATGATTGGGAATGTGTGTTGTTGGATACGCATAGAAAATACTTCTCGTTCACGTTTTGACAAGACATCATACAAGTCATGCGCTGCGATTTGTAACCATCTGTGTTTTGGTACAATAAAGCCGCTTTGGAAGA
>Ga0208545_1000295_pt1 | contig 23774 bp, 39 predicted proteins | sample DEB08_DNA_12_FD_185498 | JGI IMG/M metagenome (GOLD analysis project Ga0208545, IMG submission 185498) | Aqueous microbial communities from the Delaware River and Bay under freshwater to marine salinity gradient to study organic matter... | ecosystem: Environmental > Aquatic > Marine > Coastal ... | reverse complement strand
TAGATACGCCAGTAATCGTTATCAGTAAATTGTAGTCGCTCAATCTCCATCTTGATACTTTTATCAAGAAACTTATTATCCTTATAAGTGGTTTGTAAGAAGTCGCAATCATCTCTTGGCACTACTTTATCATAAATCCAATGAAAGCTATCAGAAGGATTGTAATCAAGTATTATACGGCCTGTGGTTCTGAATACAATTTGTTGCCAATCTTCCCAATAAAATTCATTGGCTTCGTTAAGAAATGCTAAATCTCTTTTTCGGCCTCTGACTTTTTGCGGTTGATCTAAGCTGATAAACTCAATTAGATTGCCGTTAAGAATATATTCGCTATTGCTTTTGTTGTGGTAGTCTTCGTTGTATATTTCGTGCTTCCTCAGTATGTCAAAGAAGTCACGCATTACAGATGAACGCAATGCGGGAAAAGTCTTTCTAGCAATTGTAACTGTTTTACCTGTGTTTTTGTTGCAATAGTAAAAGATAATCCAAAGCAGAATGTTGTATGTTTTACCAGACCTTGTACCGCCTTGCTCAACAATTATCTTCTTCTCTGAATACTTGAGATGATGGTAGACTCTATTCGTTTCTATCTTTCCCGTCATCTTCTATAATCTCAAAGGTTTTAATTCCTTCGTGTGCTATTTCTTGACGTTCAATGTAACCTCTTCTCTTTCCTTTGGTCTTTAAATAAAAAATAGTTGACGTTGGATTACCGTCTTGAATTTGTTTGTGCAAACTACTTTCGGCAAAGTCAATAGCAAGGTCTGCAATACTTTCAACTGAGGCGCGATATTCTTCATCCTCCTTCATCCAATTGTAATGTGAACCCCTATCTATACCAACCGTCTTGCAAGCCGTTGTAACGATGCCTAATGATTTTTCAAGCGCAACTATCATCGCCTTTTTTAGTGTTGAATTTTGTTTGTTCATATTAAATTCCTTTGAATGCTTTTAATGGATAAAATATTAGACTATTTCTATAACCTCCTTCGTGAGTTGGTATTATTGGCGTTACTCCGTGAACGTTTCTCCAAGCTGGGTAAACTAATATAGAGTTATCCTTTTGTCCTATCGTGGCATCATAGTCTGGTATGTGCAAATCTCCGCCTTTAGAGTTTAATCTTTTGCAAATAATTACATTTACAGCACCTTCCATATTTAGTCCGTCTTTATGGAATGCGGCTGAAATATTAAAGTTAGAAATAGAACTTGTAAAAAGCTCACCAATTTTCCATTTTGGCTTAGTGTCTTTAAATAAATCTAACTGCTTTTCGTACTGAGCTGGTATTATTTCTTTTATTAACTTTTCGCTTTCTTTAGCAAGAAGTAACATTGCTTTTATAAAAGTTTGGCAAGATTCTACTGAATGGTTAGAGTGCCTATTAGGGTAGTTTCTGCCTAAATGCGGTTTTGGAGCGGTGCTGCCTATTATTGTAGACATTTGCTTAACGACTCCACCTCCGTTTAGTTTCTGTCTATCTGTATACCCAATTACTTTTCCAGCTTCATCTTTTATTTCCTTAAAGTTCGTTCTAATCATTTCTTGTTTTGGAACTCTTTTGCTTAAAAACTCTAAGTTTGCTAAGTCTGCAAGTTTGCACATCTTTTCAGGCATTTTAGAAAGGTAAAAACCTATTGGCTCACCGTCTGCATAAAAGATACTATCTTCTGTTACATTTGGCTCTATGTATTCGCAAGCCTCTCCTATCTTTCTGCTATGCTCTATTTTTATTAAATCAATTCGTTTCATATTGCTCTACTATTTAGCTTCAACTCAGTGTGCTTACTTTTCTTTTTTGTGTTAATAGAACAGTATTGTGGGTACTTTTTAATGAGTTGAAACGCACTCGCGGTAACCCTATCTTCGGTTCTTGTTACTTGCATACCACCATCCTCGTCATAGTATTTGGTTTTCGGTGCTATCATATTTAGCCTTACCACTTTTTTGTACTTTTGGAAATAAAGTATCGTTCTTTCAAAGTCCTCTTTATCTTCAAGGGTGACTGATAAACGCTTGTCTTTTGTAATTATTTGACCATAGAAACATCCGACAATATACTTGAGGTTCGTGCTTATTTTGTTGTTCATATAGAAACCGTTGTTTACAGCGCAAATTCCAAAAATAGCGGTGTTGTTTTTCAAGCACTCATTAAAACCAATTTCATACAGTGCATTCAGATTATTAAACAGTTCCGTCTTGTTACCTTTCTTTTTGTACAGACCTTCAACGTCATCATCAAAGAACAATACCTTATCGCCAACTTCATAGAAAAAGTCCATAAAATTCCTTTGACCTCGCAAGGTTTCTTGTCCTACAATTATTTTAACTCCTTTTGGTATTTTAGCTTTGTAGTCATCAAACTCTTTTTTGTTGGCAACAAAAACTGTAATACACGATGGGTCTACCGAACAATCATTTAACAAATAGGATAGAGTTTTAGAAACGATGGTGTCGGCTCTTTTGTATGATGGTATTGCAATCTTCATAACTTATTCTTTTCAGCTTTTAAGAAGTCAAGTATCATTTTCCCAACGTAGGCATCTTGCTCTCTCCAGAACTTAACAAGCTGATAGGCTTCATCGTAATGCTCTGCTTCAAATTCAATTTGTATTGCCTTCTTAACACCATTGGTCATATCGGAAAGCTGCTCAGAAACGTCATCCTCGTCAAGAATTGAATAGTCTACGTCTGCTGGCTGTTGCCAAACATCCAATCCCCACTCCTCAAGCTGAAAAGAATCCCACTCGTTTGCTAATATATCCCATTCCCATTCACCAAAGCCAACATTATCCTTTATAATAAATTCTAGAGCTTGCTCTTCAGTTAATTCATCTGCTACAATAACTGGCACTTCTTTGATTCGTAAATCTTTGCAAGCCATGTATCTCATGTTGCCGCCAAGTATTGTGTAATCAGCATCGACTATAATAGGTCGAAGCTCAAGCATCTGAGGAAACTCTTGAATTGACTTAACTAATTTTTTAAACTTCTCATCTCGAATGAATCTTGGATTATTTGTATTCGGTTTAAGGTCGCTGAGTTTAATCTTGGTAGTGGGTATCATAAACAGTTTTTAATTTTTGTATTCTATCTTTTAAGCAAGGTGCGCAAGAAGTGCTTTTTTGTTTATCGTGAAAGACTCTATTATATATAGTGTTTAGCTTTGTTTGCGTTGCTGAATCTATTCTATCCAGCTTAATGATTGAGCCTATAAACTCAGCTTCTTCGTCTGTTAAGCACTCTGGTTTGTTGTAGGGAAATAATCGGTTAAGCAATTCTTTTCGCGCATCGCAGCCGCAATCTTTACCTTCTGGAGTTAATCCTTCAACTACTTTCTTGATTCCTGTTTTAGTGGTAATTTTATCAATCGTATCTCCAAGCCCCTTACTTTTTGTGCTTGCTGCGGATCTTCTCTTTGCCATTTTTCAAAGTATTAAATATTGATGAGGTGCTGATCTTGGTTTCTTGCGCAAGTTTGCGAATGCTTAATTCGCTGTTGTAGTAAAGCTCCCACATCTGACGATCATACCAGTGCCACTTCTTGACTTCTTTGTGAATCATCTCGATCTTATGCTCAAAATCTTCATCGTCTTCAACGCTGTATTCATCTTCAGCTATTGTGGAACATAGTCGCTCCATCTCTTTACCTCTAACTATCTCAAAGCGCATCTGTGATTTATGTAGGCTGCTTACAAGGTTGCGCAATGTAATATAGACGTAAAAGGTGTTTACTTCGTCAACGTCATACATTATTCTTCTTGGATCATCAACGTAAACATGAAGGCGAACATACATCTCTTGAACGATGTCTTCAGTAAAATCTCCAGCACCAAGATTTCTAGCCTCATTCAGCCAATGATCATGTTTATCCGCTAAAATTTCAAGCAGCGGTTTAGTGCAAAGGCTCATAAACCGCTATATTGATGGCAAAGAAACCTATTAGAATCTGGGTGTTATGCTCTTTGTATTCCGAACCGTCTTCATCTTCGATATCAAAAGCAAAGTAGTTGACTCCAAAACAGAATCCGTAGATTAAACCAAACGCTACGTTAAATGTGCTTAAATTCATTCGCACATATTACGCATTTTTAGAAGTTAAGGTTGGCTTGAGTTAGTGGTTTTCTTAACCAGTCCTCATCTGACAGCTTTTCTTTTGGTCGTGGTGCTTTTTCGCTATGTTCGACAACGTTGACTGGCGTTGATGTTGAAAACTTATCTTGTTGCCGCGTCATATATTCAACCATAGCAGCAAGTTTTTCGTTCTTTTCGCGCATCTTTCTGAGCGTTGTTTCAATCTCGTTGAAGTATGCCACAAACTCATGATCTGGCTTATTCGTTAGCGTGATGTTTCTCATTCTAATAACGTGCGCTAATGCTCTCACTGGATCAAAGAGCAAATCGACTTGGTTGAATTGATTTTCGTTGTTCATCTTCAAACTAATCCTAAAAGTTCAGAGTTTAATTCTTCAACTGTTTCAACGTTAAGATCATTTAAAAGCTCTTCACCGTATATATAAACTAACATATTAACAACCTTTTCGCTGTTGTCATAAACACTACTTGCTTCACCGAAATTGTCTATTTCATACTGTTGGCAAATGCCTACTGCTTCAAACGAATCTATACTATGCTTTTTGAGCCATTCTGAGGCTTGATAATATCCTATAATATAATAGTCCTCGTTAAACGCCTGAAAGTGCCAATCTTCTCGGTTATTATTTTTTAGTACACCTTCGTTTGCAAGGTCTAAAAGGTAGCTTGTTAGCTCTATTTTTATTGAGTTTTTCATGTTTTTTTGTTTTTGTTTTTGTTTTTGTTTTTAATCTTCAACACATTCACAATCAATATCCAAGACACAAGTGTTATCTCCTTTCACATACCTGCAATCTTTAGGCAGAAAGTCTTTGTTATACTTAACAAGATCAACTATATATTCAGAGTGCTTCTTAGCAATATCTGAGTAAAGTATCACATGAAGTTTAGCTAATCTGATGGCTGCTTTGTCTTGGTTGTCTTCTGCTTCACTTAAAAGTTCAATAAGGTTGTCGTTTGCTTGCTTTGCTTCGTGGATTGCGTCAGTTATTTCGTTAGAATACGCTTGAAGGCTCAATAAATGGTTGTTGTCAATCATGGTTTTTTGTTTTTGTTTTAGCAAATATACACTTTATAACAATACGTTGATAATTATTTGGCTCAAATGTCGTTTTATCACAATTTTGGATTCAAATCCAATAAAAGTATAATAATATTGGTATTTCCCGATAGTTTCTTTGTTTAATCCAAAAATAACAATCCTTTTTTATTCCCATTCTCATCAAGTGAATAGTATCGTTGCTTACTTCGATCATAAAACAATCTGAATTTGCCTGTCTTTCCAACGCCTTTCGGCTTAGTCTTCTGAACGTAAACATCTCTGACGTTGTGATGGCATTGAATGCTGTGTTCCATCTCTAAATCCGATGGTATAGCATTAGCAAGGTCGCTTTGCTTCTCAGGATGCGGCTCGTGTAGCAAAATCATCTGGTATCCTTTTCTGCCAAACTGAGCTCCATATGCCCACTCTTCCTTTTTATTTGGAGGTGTCCAGAAATACCAATCTCCTTCTGCATTCTTTTCTCGTATCTCAGTTTTATCGTTTGCGTGATTTGTTAAGATTGTGAGGTAGTTCTTTTTCTTTGTCCAAGCTATCAATCTGTCAAGCTCATTCTTAACTGTGTTTGCAATGCTGCCACTTATCTCAATGTCCAATTCATTAAAAGGATCGATCATCACCCCATCAAACTTACCACCAAGTCTTTCTTCTTCTTTATCAACTGCGCTGAAGAAGTTTTCGATGTTGAGCTGCAAGTCAGTAAAGTTTCCTTTCCAATGTTCAGTAGGATCAAGGATTCTAAAATGATCGTTTAACCACTTCATGATCTGGTCGAATTTCTTGTCGCTCATTGCATACTGGCTTGTCTTTTCTAACACAGCACCATCTGCCATCTTCTCAACTAATGCCTCAATGATTTCATATTGGTCACCAGTTTCAGGTGATAATACTAACCACCGCCAACCATACATCAGCGAAGAGTTGATCATAATATCAAATGCTACTTCAGTTTTTCCTGATCCACCAACTCCAGCAATCATTAACGGATAGCCTTTCTTTAAGCTGATAAACTCGTTAGCGTTGCTCCATGCTGTGTCTAATCCTCTTCGTCTGTTGTTCACTCGCCTTAACTGAAGCGTTGACATTGCTTCAAGAGGTGTTGTTGTTATTTTAGGTAATTGCATCTGTTTCTTCTGTTTGTTCGTTTTCAATATCTGATTTCATTGCAAGGTAATGCTTTCTGAATTGATCGACATATTCCCAAGCTCCATCGTTCTCGCTTAGATAAATCGCCATGATACTCATGTTATTTATAGAAGGTGCGTAGTAGCTGATACCGTCTTTATCTTGGTGCAACACCATCCAGTTGTCGGATTTAGCTAATAACGCAGCTGTCTTTCTCCGTTCGTTTCTTTCTTTACTCATGTTTTTAGTATTTAATAGTATTGCGTATTTGACGCTGGTTTATATTTACGTTCTGGTTTTTTAATAAGTTGTTTGACTTCTTCCCAATCAGCCTTAAAGCCTCCCCAGCTCTTTTCAACGCACAACTTTAGAACTTCATTGATGTTTATAGTAGATTGCTCTACTTGCTTTATAAAACCGTTGTATGCGGTTTCGGTGTTCACAGCTTTCTTTGCCTTTCGCACTTTCATCCATTCATCAACCAGCTTCTTATCAGCTCCATATTCAATCAATGAACTTTTAAAATCAAATATGTGTGTACTCTTTTCTTCTTTCTTTATTTCTTTTACTTCTTTAGTAGTTGTTAGTCGTTTGTTAGCTGCCTGTTGATCGTTTGTTAGTCGTTTGTTAGCGTCATTATCTTTTTCTTGCAATTGCTCCCATTTTACTAAGGTTACAAGCTGATATTGGTTTGTTGATTTTCTAACTACTTCTGCGCTTTTCTCCAACTTGGTCATGGAAGTCCTACAATTTTGAACCGACAAGCCAACTGCTTTAGATAATGAATCCCAACTATACACTAATGATCCAGCTTTGATAGTTATACCATGCCATTTCTTGTCTTCGTAGTTAACGTTAAGCAATAGATGAACCAATAATCTTGTTGCGTTGTGGTCATCATACCATTGCCATTGAGCAAGTGATCTATGCAATTTAATCCAGCCGTTGTTCATGTTTTTAGGTATTAAAAAACCCCTTGAAAAGCGGTAACAGACGCTTAACAAGAGGCTTTATTAAAAAAATAGTTGTGATGCTGTTACTCATCTCTTGCAAATATAGCTTTAATCTATTATAGATAGACATTTATCTGCTAAAGTACATAAGCCATCTGGATCAAACTTCACTTTATTGCGAACTTCATAGCTGTTCTCAACCATACTAATGGCGTAAAGCATTGTTGCATGATTCTTAGGTTTTGAGCTGGACAATCTTTTGCCAATTTTTGCTAATGAAAGTCTAGTCTTATTTCTAAGCAGATATGCTGCAACGTTTCTCGCTTCAACTATCTCACGCTTTCTGCTTTGGCTTAACATATCAACCATCGGTATCTCACTAACATTGCTAACAACATTTAAGATGTTACTGCATACTTCGTTAATCGTGTACACAGTAGCATCTTTTGGTATCTGTTTCTTTTTTGTAACGTCCGTAAACATCATTTTTAAAACAGATTGCTTTTCAAGTAGAATTTTGTGTTCTTTTTGAAGGGAAAGAAAAGCAGCCCTAGTGGACTGCAATTCTGTTTTCAATTCCCAATTCGGAGTTATAACTTCTGCCATCATTAAAATGGTAGATTGTCATTTGCTGGCTCAGAAACCGTTTGACTTGGCTTCTCTTCGTTGAATCTTTCTTTAGGAACCCATGTGTCTAACTCAATATACATCGTTCCAGCCTTGCTCTTTTTGATTTCCCAATTCGACCACCCAGCAACATTCTTGTGCTGCGCTAACTTTTTTAAATCCTCTTCACCAAAGCTGATTTTTAAAATATCACCATACTGAGTTTCAACGGATTTAACCTTTCCTAAGAACACTTTTTCTTCTGACATACTATATAAATTTAATTGATTTTTAATGTTGATTTGATTGCAACGCTTGAGCAACTCCAGCGGCAATACTATATTTTTTTAATAGGTCTGAAAAGCTGCCACCTTTTAAGATGTATTCCTTGCATTTCTCAAAGTTCTCTGAACCTTCTATAAGCTGAACTCGTTTTAAGGTACTTGCGGTGCGTTCTAATGGCTTATTAGTCGCGTCTGCGTCTTTGGTATCATCTATCAAAAACAAACCATTTAAAGCGTACTTACGAGCATAAGAAGATGAAGAGCCAAATGACTGGGCAATATCCATTCCTTTTCTATTTGGATCAATGCCAGCTTGAGCGGAAACAGATATGCTATGATCTTCTTCGTAAAATATGCAAGTAGCTTCTACAAATGTAATTCCACCAACTTCCTTGATAGTATCGTCTATTGTTAGCGTGCAATCATGCTTTTTCAATAGAGGTTTGACCGCTTCCAATATGTCTTCACAGGATCGGTACTTGTACTTTCCAAAAGAATTGTACTGATTTTTTGGAGCTTTAAGCTCATTCTGAATTACTGTTAACTTTTTCATGTTTACTTGGTTAATTGGTTTTTGATGTTTACGATTTCTGTGTGAGTTGGAATTTTGCCATCCGCATACAAATATAAAAATTGATTGAAAGCATATCTATTTGGATAGCGTGAGATGTAATAGTTTGCAACTAGCAGGTTGTCATCATCTTTTAGATGTGGATGATTTTCAATCATGTCCTTGATTTCTTCTTGTAAATTCATGGTGTTATTTATTTTTGAGATTCCATCCAGTTTAAAATAATTTTTGCGTCTGACGTAGCTGCTTCTTCAAAAAACTCATAATTAGCCTCAAATAATTCACTCAATGTTTCCTGCGAAACTGCTTCAACGCAAAGGTGATTATTAAGGTTGTTTTGAATAGAACCATGAATGCATTTGTCTTTTGAATATAAACGAAGCATCAAAAAGCCTTCATTTACATTGCAGCAATCAATTGCGTTTTCAATGATTTCTAATTTGTCGCTAGAATCTAAGCGATTCCAATATTTAGCTACATCTGAATTTGTCATGTTTACTTGTTTTAAATTGTTTTTGTTTTAATTCAATTACAAATATAACGTTTTTAACATTACTGTCAAGAACTTTTTTAATTAATCACAAAAAAGCCCCCATTTCTGGAGGCTCTTCTGTCAAAAACAAACAAACAAATATGAACAAACAAGGCTATTTTAACGTGGGAATGTAGTCTGGCAACATTCGATTGACAAATATAAGGTTTTCTTTTTTAATACGCGATAAAGTTTCTGAATCAATTTGCGCTCCATGAGCTGCATTGACTTTTGCGTTTTGTTCTAACAAGAAATCTTTTGTAATTTCTTTCCATTGTTCTACGGTATACTTTGCCATCATAAATTCATTAAAAGATTAATAGGTGTCTGTCCATTATCCAAAACCACCATGCACCCAATTGCTGGTTTCTTTCCTCGTTTTGCGTAAGCCATTGCATATGATTCATGATCTATTCCGCATCCAACTTGTGAGCAGAAGATTTTAAACTTCTCACCTACCACCCATTCAGTATAACATTGTGTATGCAAATGGCCTTGAACTGTTGGCATCATATCGCTTTTGCCTTTCATCCTAGCAGTTCCAGCCTCTCCATGAATGTATTGAACGCCATCCAAAACTATTCGATCGGTGAAGTTCCATTCTGGTACTTCTAACACATCTTTGTATTCTTTGATCCACTTCTTCGGTACTGCTGAAGTCTGAGCCTTACGCATCACTAACCGATCATGATTGCCTATTATCACATCAGCAACTGGAAAGGCATCGCGCCATCTAGATAAACGACTAATTGCCAGATCCAATTCATCGCCACCGCCAAGACCATCCGCATCTGTTTCGTGATAAGAGCTGAAATGGTTGTCTATCACATCGCCTATAAATATCGTTTTGTTGGTATTAAAGCGTTTGCCTTGCTCAATGCAGAAGTCTAAGTATTTATCCAAGCTGAACGGTTCGTGCAAATCTCCAATGACTAATACTCTATTGATTGAATTGCTTTTTAACGAGCCAACGTAATCAGATAATCCTTCCTGAAGTCTTGGTCTAGTTTCTTTCATGTTCTTTAATTTAATGACTAAATTTATTTAAACCTTCAATTTTTAGATTGTAGCAGTCGTCTTTAAAAACCCAACCATTAACGTCTAAACTTCCTTTTTTATTAAATACAGCTTCTTTGAAGAAGTCTTGCTTGTTCTTATAACCCAATAAATAACATTCTTTCAAGTTTTCATTAATCCTTAAAAAGAAATAAAAATCACACTTTTGGCTAGTGTTAAAAGATGATATGCTACACAAATAATCAGGTCGCGGTTTAACTGTTGTTCTTTTTGTCTTTACATCAACCTTATGACCGCCTATTATTAAATCATAATCATAGGTAGAGTTAAAATCTACATTTAATCCGTTGTGTTTATTTATATCATAAACAATAATTTCACCTAACGCACCGTAAATGTTACTTTTACCCTTTGTAATAGATCCGTTTAGTTCTTTAAATGGATATAGTTTTTCAGCGCGTTCTATTTGTTGTTTTGATATTTGAACCACTTTCATTGGTTCATGTATTTAGTTATCAAAGCTCTAGCCTCATCGAATCCGATAGCAAACCCAGCAAGATAACCTTTATCATTTAGTCGATTAATTACGCTGTATTGGTCCTGAAGATGAGCGTCACTTCTTATCTGTCCATCCCTTCTAAAGACCTTTTCGCCTTCACGTTTCAGCTCAATGAATAAACCATGATAGTCACCTCTTGGCTCAAATATCATAAGATCAGGAAGTCCTTTACCGCTTCGCTGCTTTGCTAAACTTCTCGCTTGACCGATGGTTAAACGAAGACCAGAAGATTCACTGGTAAAAATAACTTCTGGATACTGCATTTTCAACCATCGACAAATATTAATCTGCAAATCCTTTTCATTCATTCGCGCAATATACAAAATTATTTAATCAACAATAAGCCTAAAATAGTTGCTGTTAAAGTTGTAACTGCCAATCCTTTGAAAGCGTTGTGTTTGCGCTTCATTGTTACAATGGTTTTCTTCAAAGCATCCGTTTGATCTGTTTGGAAATCGTAAGCTCTTGATAGATCTGTTTTTGCTTTATTACTTAAAACCACAACAGATGAAAGGCTATCGCTCACCGCTTGTTCTCGTGTTAAAGTGTTGGTTAATAGAACGATGCGTTTAGATTGAGTTTGAATCTTACTGTCCATCATCAACACCGCTTTCGCTTGCGTCAATGTTATTTGCGAAAATGAAACGTTGCAAAACAGCATAAGCACTATCACGCAGATTATTCGTGTCAATACTTTCAATTTGCTTATTTCTTGCCTTTTCATCATTGTCTATTTTTTTGGTGTCTTTTACAAACGAAACTCTCAACTCAGATTTCAAGGCTTCAAGCTCGGTAAATAGTGAATTTGCTAACTTATTCTTTTGTTTGTATAGTTCAAAAGATTCATTTGCCTTCAATTCATATTTAAACGCTTCAACTTCAATTTTAGATAGGCTCTGTTGCGCTGTTTTATTCATTTGATATAAGAACGAACCCCAAATAATAGACGCGATTATAACGCCTGTTATAAATTCACGATATTTGTAAATGCTTACAATCAACGCTTATCTTCAAAGAAAGAATAAACTGTGCTTTTACCTTGACGCTCAGCGACTAGCGTTGACTTTCTGTTGTTTCCATCTGATGAATACGAAACATGAACCCAGTCAGGTTTCTTACTATCTCCAAACTCCCAAATTAATTGGTCAAAGTCTAGGTTGTCATAAATAAAATAAAAGATTTCAGCGTTTGATGGTTTGCCAACTGCATCATTATCTAAATCTAATGCTTCACCCTTGCAATGTTGTGAGGTTTTAGCACCTCCAATTGCCTTATTTAATGCTTCTGAACGATATCCACTAGAAACAAATATTGGCGCACCAAAATGATTTCTAATTGGTTGAAATATGTTTTGAGCAATAGATATGAGATTATTTAAATGATCGCCTTTAGGCGTGTTATCAACACCCTTTCGCTTGGCCGTTAGACTTTTGCTAACTTCCTCAACTGACAGATTTGTGCTAATTTTCATTGGTTGGTCTTTTTTTGGAAACCCTAGTTTTTGCAGTTTGAACTATTCTCTCTTCAAGTCTTGCAATAGTTGCTGTTTGTTCTGTGAGCAAAACGTTGTATGTTTCTAATTTCTCACGCAATTCCTGAATTTCAGCCCGAAGCAAAGCAATGGTTTCTTCGTTCTTTTTAACCAGCGCGCTGGCTTGTAGCATTGTTACAAGATAAGCTCCAATTTCTTTTCCTTTCCAAATCAAAACGCCAACCAAAACCGCCGACAAAACCGTAAATAGTCCATGCGTAGCTATCAGATCAGTTATCTTTTCAATTATCTCCATTTTTCTCTATCTTTTTTATAAACTTTTGCAGTTTAATGAGGTTTTCTTTTTTTGGTTTATAGTTATTTTTTACAGCACCCATGAAGCAAAGTTTGTATTTGTAGAGGGATCAACGTCTTCATTTGTATTGCTGGAATACTCTGGAAACAAAGTGTTATTAGCACACAAGTAATCAATCAACCTCTTTGAATAGTAAACAGCAAAGTCACGCTCTTGGCTTACCAAAGAATCAACTTCAGATTTATCTAAAGGCGTTGCGTTTTCAGGTGTATGTCTAAATGCTCCACCATTGGCAACAGTTACAGAACCCATCGGCAAGTATTCGACCATAGTCCAATGTATCAACATCGGCTTTACCCAATCATTTACCAATGTCAAATAGTTGCCAGCTAAAGTTGAGCCTATAATGTCGGCTTGTATTTTTTCAAGTAGGTCAGTTCCCAAATATCTTTGAGCGTGAATGTCTTGAGCGATAGCCACATACTGAATGAACTTATCTGTATCAATGTTTCCGTTCATATTAGTGAACGTAATCAAATCATCTCTTTGGATTAATAGTGCTTTTGCCATTATTTCTTTTTATAACTAGGATGATGGCCATTGTTCGGCATATCTCTTGGAGCAATTTTAGCTTCTTTGCTTCCTGTCGGTCTTGGTTGGTAGCTCTTTGGAATAGATGTAACTTCTTCGCTTGAACTCAAAGCCTTATCCTCTACATATTCACCGTTCGTTTTTTTCTTTAATCTGTAAAGATTTTCTTGCCAAAAGTGTCCGCATTGAACTCCGCCTTTGTACTTAAACAGATCGTAAGGTTGACCTTTATGACCGAATGACTTATTCACTCCAGCTCTAGTTGCTTTGTCAATATCTTCTAATCTATACACTACACCATTCTGATTTCTTCTAGTCATGGCTGAACAAAACTTTCGACTCTTGCCAGAAGAATATTTCTCTTCATACGAGTATCGAACTTTATAAACTGATTTGTCAAGTTGTGATGACCTTGATGGCTTTGAGGTAATGATATCAGCGAGCTTCTGAATAGTTGTCTTTTTCAGCTCTATTGATTTGGCTGCCCAGTCTTCGATGGACTCATTGTCTTCAGAAACTTCGCGACCATCAACAAAATCCCATTCGTCATCTACATATTCACCCATCAATGCATTAAGCATTTCATCATCGTCAAAGTCTTGATCTGATGACATTTCAACGCCTGTATTATCTTGAGCCTCTTCGTCTGTTAAATCTTCAACATCTAAAGCGGTGAACTCAAGTGGTTGTGAAGTAACAAAAAACGTTTTTAAACTTACTTCATTGAAAGCTAGTATCTTATTGACAGCCTCCAAAATAACTCTTTGCATTGGCTTGATCACCGTATTGTCAAACAACAAAGAAGCCATCTTAATTTCATCAGCATTACTGCCTAAACCACCATTCGCGGTTAAACCAAATAAAAGCGGTGAAGTAACTTTATGCGATACCATCAATTTACGCGCTGCCTCTTCAGCTATAAATTGGTATTGGTTATGAGCATCGTTTAGTTGAGGTGTTTCAATTGTTGCAGCTTTAGTGTTGTCATCATTAAACGAAACCACTATTCCTTCTCCTTCGCTACCTGTGTATTTGCTTTTGATTTTTCCTTCAATCAACGTTTGCTCTTCTGGATCAGGCACTCCGTTGTTAAAGTTGATAATCATGTTTGCACTAAACCTATTGTGAATATTGTTTAAGTGAAACTTTGAAAGCTCAATTTCAACAAACGCGTAATCAATGCCACTTTGATATTCAACAGGGCTAAAGTAGTAGAAACCACTTTTGTAAGGTTTTACAACTAGAATTTCAAGTCCTTCTTTACTTGTTCCGAAAGCTGGTATTCTAGTCGGCTCAGATGCTTTAGTGATGTCTGCCCAATTATCTGAATAATAGTATGCCTCAATAACATCTTCTTCGTTGCACTTCTCAGGTGCTAAGTGTTGAATTGGTATATGCTCAATTTGCACAATCTTACTATGATCGCCATTATAAATAACTTGGAAAGCTGCCTGACCTAGTGTGTAGTAATCACTACAAATCATTCGCATGGTGTCTTCACCAAATAAAGAAATCATTGCCGCGTATTGTTCAGGTCTTCGCGCTGCATCTGTTGCGCTTATTCCCTTGCCGTAGATCATGTTACTTATACCATTGATCAACGCGCTGTTAGTAGCTGAATCTTTAGCCTCTAAAAGTGTATCATAGTAGCTATTATTGTCACCAAACTCAACCCAGTTAGACTGCTTATTTTCGTGCAGCTTTGGCATGGTGTATTTACCCAATTCAACGACTTTTATGTTCTTCATAATACTATAAATTCATTATTGTTTCCATCATATTCATCAAACTTGTTTTCGTTGATTGAATATTTAGGTAATTCCGTCTGATCTGTTACAAATGCACGACCTCTCCAGAGCAATTCTAAGCCACTAAAAACAGTTATTGAATAGAATGTATTAAGTTTTAAAACAGGGCTGAACGTGTTGTTTATAGTAAGCACACCATTAGCGTATGTGCCAGCATAGGCAAAAGTATTGCTGACCTTGTTTTGCGTTTCGTTTGTAAACGTTACATCTAATGATCCAGATGTTTCAAATCTTGGTATTATTGTGAACGTTTGCTCCGCTGCTGTGTCTGATAAGATTATCATATTTAACTAACTAAGAAAAAGCATTTTGTTTAACGAAAAAGGGGCAGCCAAATGCCACCCCTTAAACATGAAACTAAAAACAATCGTATTTATACGCCAGAAGTAACAGTTACTCCAAGTGCTGTTAATTGAGCAGCAATAGTCGCACCAGCAGCTACACAAAAGTTTGCTGGAGCTTTCTCAGAACCAGCTAAAGTCAAAGTGTAACCAACAAAATCACCCAATGCCGCACCGTTTGCCACAGTTCCACCATTAACATCCATTCCATGCTCTCGTCCAGCATAGAAAAGCTCTCCTTGATTTGTCTCTACGATAACGTGAGGTCTTCCGTAACAAAGCAATTTCAATTCTTTGTTATCTTCCTTCGTTAATTTCTTTAAAGACAGCGTTAGCGTCTGCTCGAAGAATGTAGTTCCATTATCTCTTGAAGCAGTTATTGCTTGCTCAAAACTTGAAGTTCCCTTCAAATCGTATTTATACGCAGCAACAGCCGTTCCAAGTGAATCAATGACATCTGTATCGGTAACGTCAAACGTCACATCTAATCCAGTATCACCGTAGTTTATAAAGTAGACGCTTTTAAGTCCACCAATCGAATCTTTACAGGGCTCGATTCTCCCTAAACTTACATCACAACTCATTTTTTTATTGTATTAAAAAAGGCGAGCAAGCATTCGCAAACTCGCCTTTTTGATTAATTAATTGAATTAACTACCTAGTTAGCAGTATTAACGATTCCGTAAGTAACGATATCAGCAACAACAGCGTATTGAACGCCAGCAGAATAACGCATAATTACTCTTACGTTTTGAGAACCATCAAGATCAGCCATGTCCAAAACTTTCACCTCTTGTGCATCTGAAAGTAAAGATGTTCCAAAGAAAAGATTAGATTTCTCAGCAGCAATCATTGTGTTTGCGGCTAGTCCGTTTGCAACGAAAATCTTAACTCCGTCAAACGTTAAAGCTCCGTTGTTAGACCATTGCGTACCTAATGCATTAGTACCGTTAGCACCAAGACCAGCAGCACCAAATCCACCCAATGCACGAACATAAGCTCTTGCAACATTTTGAGAAACATAAATATACAAATCTTCAGAAGTGTATAGTGAAGATGGAATAGCGTCAACCACTTTTCCAATTTCTTCGATTACGTTAGCAGCAGTTACAGTTGTTCCAGTCACTTCGTTAGCAGCAGGAAGATCAGCATCAACAGTTAAAAGCGTTGCAAATCCGTCAAATTGTCCAGAAGTTGCAGTAGTACCAGACCAAATATTAGTCTCGTTTCTTTGTGCAGCTTTAGCAGCAACGTGACCAATCAAGAAGTCAGCGAAAGAAGTAGGTAAAGTGTCAAATGCACTAAATCCCATTTCTTGAGCATCCCAATCGCTTTGGAAGTCAGACTTACAAAGTTGAAGGTTGATTTGTTGATTCTCTGGTTGAAGAATTTTCTCCGTTAAAGTTACAGTAGAAGTTGCTGTAAAATCACATGAAGCATCTTTAACAAGATCATCAGTAGAAACAACTTTTAAAACCTCTTTGAATTTAATGTTTGGTTTTACAGTTATTCCACCATTATCAATGGTAGATGCTGAAAGTAAAGCTGCTGAGACATACCCAGAGGCTTTTTCACCAGCATATGTGGTAGTTATTGAAGTAGTTGTAGCCATTCTTTTTTTAGATTTTTATAAGCTCTCGCTTGATTATTTACTTTTTTTAATTGCGGCAATTTTTGCCATTACTTTATCGCGTGTTGAAGTTGGTCTGCTTGCTGAGATTTGTCGAAGCGGTTGCTTCTTACTTTCCTTCTCAGGGTTAGACTTGATTGGCATAGCTGCTGGCATTTCGTCAACGCTTGCTTCAATCTTTATTTCTTCAACGATTTCTTCTTTGACTTCTTCCTTCAGCTCTTGCTTCTCAATTCCCATTTCACCGAGAATAGATAACACGATTTCACGAACAACGTCTGCGGACATTTCAACTTTGGCTTCTGCCTCTGCTTCCACTTCCACTTCTTCTTCTGCAACTGGAGCTTCTTCAGCTACTTCTGCATCCTTGATTTCTGCAATAATTCCTTCCTCGCTAACGACTAAGATTTTGCCTTCTGGTAGCTCATACTCGCCAACAGGAACAGCAATTCTGTCTTCTTCATTAACAATAAAAACCTCATTGCCAGCTTCAAAAGCCTCTGCTTCCAAAACTGTACCGTTTTCTAAAGTCATCGTCTCTAGGTTCACTTCCATGCCCAATAGAGTTTTGACTTGATTAATAATAGATTTTTCCTTCATATTCAACTAACTAAGAAAAAGCTAGCTGTTGCATTTTCAACTCTAATGCTTACGATCCACACGCTTCACATTCATCGTCAATGTCGCATACTTGTGGCTTTACAACTTTTGTCTTGTCTTGATTCTCAGCAGCTCGCATCAACGCCTCTAAGCCGTTTGCTTCTTCCGTAATGTTCGCCATTTTAATCTTCTGTTTCTATAGGGTTAAATTCATTCTTCCAATTGGAGAATGTATTCGCATTACCAATAATTGTGACAGAGGAATCTGTGCTTAGATCTCTAATGGTTTCAATACCATCATACGAAGTCACCGAGCCGTCTGCGTTTGTTTTAACAAAATCCCAAAGTACATCACCATCTCCTTTAGTAAAGGATTGTTGGTTCATTATATATCCGTATTGATTCGCCATTTTATTCTTCTATTATTGGTTCTACGATTTCAATCTCTCCAATAGTGTATGCAATTGCTGCATTGTTTAAATCAAGTTGTGCTTCTAATTGTAGCCAATACACACCGCCAACGGTGTTGTTAGTAGGACTCCAATAGAAATCGCCTTCGCCACTTAGTATTGGAAATTGAGAAACGTCTGGTATTATTAAAGCTGTCATCGTACTGCTGTGTTATAAGTTGTTATTGCGTCTGATAAATCTTTCGCTTGGTTATTTGTTAAGCCTGTATGTAACGCTGCAAAGTCTATCTCACCAGCAAACGCTGCAAATGGACTAGCACCGTTTGCAAGGGCTAACATCATTATATTTACGTTTGGTAAATCGTTTAGTTCAGAATTAATGTTTTCAGCGATTTGAACGCCATTGATAAACATTTTATTTGATGTGGTAGAAGTTCTTGAAGCCGTAGCAACATTTCTTGCTGTGGTAGCTGCTAAAGCTCCTGTAGCACTTGAGCCAATATAAGAATATTTAAAACCTAAAGCGGTTCTAATACCAAAAAACTTAGGACTTTGTAAAGAACCCATTGCGTAGTCATTATTCGAAAACTCACCAGAATATGTTAATCCAGCATTTGATTTATCCCATCCTAATGAAACTGGATTATATCCCGTAAGACCATAGGCATTAACACCGTTACCCGTTATTCCAGTAGTTGCGTGTGTTGGATTATTAAGCCAAGTAATATTAGTTGTCGGGGCTTTTAAGTTATATTCCGCAGCAGCTAGTGAGGTTGGAGATAAAGGATAAATAGCGTATGAACTACCCCATACATCTGTATTATTAGTAGTACTTCCTGTTCCTTTTAAATCTAATACAAGCTGATTGACAGCGACTTGTTCTGTTGGGTCAGTTATGCCTGCTGCTGTGATGTAAGCAGCAGCATCAGGGTCTAGGACAATATGCTCTACCCAATAAGTTCCTGTAAAATTATTTAATGTTCCTGTGTTACTATTTCCGCTATCATCAATAGCTGTTGTATCTGTTCCTGAACCGTTTAGCCTATAATAAATATCTGGGTCTGTTATAACGTCAGTAGCAAATTGCCCGAGTCCGCCATTATATAAGTCATCAACATTTTGTTGAATTAATGAAGATTCTGTCTTAACAAATAGCTCATCAAGAATAAATTGCGCATATTCACTAAGACCACGCCAACCTATTGTATTAAAACTTATATTTTCGTTATCGTAGTTATCGGTATCACCTGTGTATTTTGTTCCGTTAATCCACATTTCATTTACTCCTCCATTTAACGAAACAGCAATGTAATACCAAGTACTTGTGGAAATGGCTGGAAATGAAAATGTAGTAGTTGCAGAACCAGTAGCTCTACTTCTAAATGTAGCAGAGGTGCTATTGCTCCACCTAAACCATTGATTTGCATTAGTTGAATCGCCTAATATATATTCAAAATTGGGTGTTGATGAAAAGTTTACCCAAAATCCAAAGCAAAAGCCATTTGTAAGAGCTGGTTTGCTGACTGCGGTAAACGAAACATTGTCATTTACACCATCAAAACTAAGTGCATTGCTAAATGCAAATACTGGTGCAACAATATGCTCTACCCAATATGTTCCTGTAAAATTATTTAGTGTTCCTGTGTTACTATTGCCACTAGAGTCTGTTGCCGTTATATCTGTTCCTGATCCATTCAACCTGTAATATAAAGAAGTAGAGCCAAGTACCGAGTTTGCGTTAGCTCCGTTTCCAGAGTTGTAAAGTGATGCAATTTGAATGTCACTTGCCGTTGTACCATCAAGTATAGATACCTCATCAAGAACGATATCTGAATAAACACTCCCTAAGTTACCCAATCGATTAACATTAAACGTGCCAGACCGTACTTGTAATCCGCTTGTGCTTTCTGTACCGTTTAAATAAACTCGCCATCCATTAGCAGCGTTCCTTGTTGCTGTTATCATATACCAAGTTCCTAGACTCATAGCTGGCACTACAAAGTCCTGAAAGTTGCCACCGCAATATACCCTTACAGATGTACTTGAAGGTGTCCATATTACTGCAGTATTACTCGTGTCTGAAATAAGTCTGGTATTAAGGTCTGAAAACTTAACCCACATATTTACTGTGGCTTCCGCGCTTATGCTTACAGGACTTCCAATGCTAACATAGTCATTTACCCCATCAAAACTAAGTGCATTACCAAAAGAGAAATCCGATATTTGCGCACTTGCTAAACTATTTGCTGAATCACTACCTGATGCGTTAGTTTCAGTTTGTACTGCTCTTACATAATTTGCATCATCCGCTGCTACCAATGTATAAGTGATTGAAGTTGCACCAGCTATGTTTGCCCAGCCCGTAGAACCATCAGCACTTCGTTGCCATGTCCATGAAGTTGTCGGTGTAGGATCACCTGTTACACTTGCAGCCGTTGCGGTAATTGTTTCACCTACTTGACTCTCCGCGCTAATAGTTGGAACACCGCTAATGACTGGAATCGTTCCTCCTCCCGCACCTTCTAAAGCAGTTAATCCAGCTTCGCTTTCACCGTAAACTGAACCCCAGCCAATAGTATTGTTATCAGCTCCTTGACCCCATCCGATTGTATTGTTTAGGACACCATCGCCCCAGTCGTTTTCGTTTGCCATTTTTATTCTCTTATTATAACACTATTGCCTTGACCAGTTAGCGATCCAACTCCTTGAGCTTGTAAGCTGCCGTCACAGCAATCTTTATGATATGTGCCGTCTTTGCATACGCAGCCTCTTTTTCCGCCTTTCTTTGAAGCTGTGCTTTGTGTTGGCTTATTTTTAAGCATCTCTTAGAATTGCCTTAATTGATTCAATAAGTTCAGCGTCTTGATCTGGTTGTATTGCTTTTAAGTCTGTCTTATCCGCGAAGTAGCCTTCAATGCTAAATCCTTTTACTTTTCCAGTCTTAACGTAGTTTTGCCAAACGTCTTCGTTATCTACCTTAACAGATACCATCCAAGTGCCAATAGGAACAGATAGCTTATGTAAAGCTGTCTTATCTTGTTCTGCGCTTTCGACTATCCATGATTCGACAACTGTCAAACCGCTTAGATTCATTTCATGCTCAAGTGTTGATGCTGATTGCGAGCCGCTTTTCAAAAACATCTCGCTTGCTTTGCGAATTGTGTTCTTGCTGAAATAGACATAAAACTCTTCTTCACCATTTCTGCGATATATAGTTTTATTTGGTATCAAAGCAGCACCCATTAAGATGCGCTTATCATGGTCAACTTCAGCTAGTTCAATCGTTTGTTCTTTAGCAAGAGCGATAAAATCTGATTCAATAGCTGGTTGCTCCACAATGCTGATAGCGTAAACTCCACCATCTTCATTCTCTTCGTCTAATATTAACTCTATGATTCGCATATTTAACTAACTATAAATTGGTCATTTGTTTACTTATGGGAAGGTCGCTTCTTTAATTCTGTTGCGATCTAAACTTTGTGCAGAACTAACTTCACCCGATACAACATAGGCTTTGGTCGGATTTCTGTTGTTGTTATTTAGTGATTCGTTTATCTGATTAAATCCACTTGTTCCAACTGTGTTAAATTGTGGTGCAGATGGTGCTGATCCACCTCCTGAAGCTGTAAGTCCTGAAGCACCGCCTCCACCGCCTCCACCGCTTTCGCCTTTGTACTTTTGTTTTGTTATGTTTTTAATTTGTGCCGCTCCTGCCGCGATTGCAGCCGCTGCCGCTATTGGTGCAAGTACTGGCCCAACAAACGGAATGCCAGCCATTGAGTTATAAGCACTTACAGCACTCTTTGCGGTATTAATTACTGCTGAAGCTATACCTAACGCCTTCTCACGCTTGAATGCGTTTCTACGACCTTTCTCATCATCTTTACTAAAGGCTTTATTTAAAGCGGATAGTGAACCTATTGTTGCGGTAGCTACTGCAACCGTAGCATCTGCGGCAGCTTTTTGATTTGCTTTTTTCTTTGCAGCGGCTTCTTCTTCAATCTTAGCCACTTCTGCGGCTTGTGCTATATCAATTTCAGTTAATATTTCTGCGTTTCCTTTCGCTTGTTCTCTTAACGCATCATGTTTAGCCTGATTCAAAGCAAGTTCTTTAGCTACACCTTCCTCCATGTTGCTAATCTTGAGGCTTGTAAGCATTTTATTAGCCTCTGCATCTTCTTTATCCCATCCAGCTATGATGTCTCGAATCTCTTTTTCGCTTCTTAATATTTCAGCTTGTCTAGCCTTCTCTTCAGCCTCAATTTGACCATTGATAGTGTTAAGCTCTCTTTGTAATTGTCTAGCGGTGTTGGCTCTAGCCGCAACTTGTCTATTTACTGCTGCAATCGCTTCAGCTTCTTTAGTCAAGTTTTCTTTGTTGGTTCTGCTGAATGTGTTTTCTAAAACCTGCGCGTCTCTTCTTAGTTCTAGATATTTCGTTTCTTTATCTAACAACTCATCCTCTAGCTTCTGTGCGTCAAGTAAGGCTTGTTTTCTTTCTTCAGCAGTAAACTTATCTTCTTCTCTTGATTTTAATCTTAAAAGTGCTATTTCACTTTCTAATTTAGACCTCTCAACAATAAGTTTTCTTTCTATCTTATCTGCCTTTGCCCTCATGTCAGCAACTTTTGCCGCTGCTTCACCCTCTTTTATATTCTCCTCAATAAACTCTTTAGTAGCTTCAATTGCATCTTCGATTTTACCAGTTATATCTTCTATACCTAACGAAACTTTAGCTGCTGCATTAACGGCAACCTTTCCAGCCTCACTAAATTTACCCTCAAATAATAAACCAATGGCCTTACCTAGTTGCGGTATTAGCTCCATCAAACCCTCAAACCTATTTATAAGGTTTTCTTTTATAAGATTGCCAAAATCTTCAAGAGCTTGTTGTGGATTTTCAAACGCCCATATCATCTGTTCACCTAAATCTGCAAGTAAGTCAACAAGGTTGCCTGTTATAGCACCTATGACACCCATTATCTTAGCAAATTTATTTTGACCTTCCTCTGAACTAGTAAACGCAGCACCTAAAGCAGCAACAGCAATTATAAGAGCTCCTATGCCTGTCGCAGCAATCGCGAACTTCATAGTTTTAAAACCTGTTATTAAAGATTTGACACCTGTAAGCATACCTTTAAAACCTGAAATCGCTCCGCCAGTCATTTTATCAAGCTGTGAAGTCATGCCAGAAGTGGCTTCACCTGTTGATTTTACCTCTTTTTTAGTGTTGCCAATCTCCTTGTTGAGCTTCTTAACGTCACCACTATCAACATCTATTTCTATTTCTAATACTTTCTTAGTTGTTGCCATTGGTTCTTCTCTTTATGTAGTTAATACACTCCTTGAATGATTGCGGTGATTTGTATTTACCCTTTGCTATCTGAATTGCCTCAGCAGCATTAAAGTAATCGTCACTTTTTAGTAGTTCAATAATGTCTTTTATCATTCTATCAATGTTAATAGTTCAAATTTGGTTTCTCCAGTAATCATATTCATACTCATATCGTTAATGCGATAGCTTTTTGTTTTGATTACAATCGTATCATTTACCTTTAATGTCAATATCACACCTAACGGAAGGATCGTTTTCACAATTGTCCTCCTCATCCTGTTGTTGTATATGTCGGTGATGTAATCCTCCCAATAAGTATTGTATATTGAAGGTGATGACGCTGACCCATCGTTTAAAGTAAGCGGATTGATTTCACTTCCAAAACATAATGAATTAGTGAACAAATCATCATCAGTATTGAATTGATAGCAGAGGTTATAAACCTCGTATTTATCTGCAATCGTTGGCGGTG
>Ga0208545_1000294_pt1 | contig 23864 bp, 30 predicted proteins | sample DEB08_DNA_12_FD_185498 | JGI IMG/M metagenome (GOLD analysis project Ga0208545, IMG submission 185498) | Aqueous microbial communities from the Delaware River and Bay under freshwater to marine salinity gradient to study organic matter... | ecosystem: Environmental > Aquatic > Marine > Coastal ... | reverse complement strand
AAACTGAAATGGCTGGTACAGACTTGCGGTCTGCTGGCCAAATGGGCCGTGCAGCAGCACTTCAAGGCATAGCTGGGCTTGCTGGCACTGGTGACCAGTTCGATCCTGCAGGCATAGCTAGATTCCAAGATCCCTTTAACCAACAGGTTATTGAGGCACAACAAGCAGAGATTGCAAGGTTAGGCGAGCAACAGAAACGAGATGCACGCGCACAGCAGATACGAGCAGGCGCATTTGGTGGGTCTCGAGGCGCAATACAAGAGGCAGAGATTGGCCGTAATGTATTACAGCAACAAGCCAAGACAGGCGCTGAGTTACGATCACAAGGATTTCAACAAGCAGCACAACAAGCACAACAAGCCTTTGAGCAGGCGCAGGGACGCCGTCAGCAGGCCGCACAACTTACTGGGTCATTGGGTCAAGCAGGCGCAGGAACCTCTCTACAGGCAGCACAGCAAGCAGGACAGCTTGGTTTGAGTGCGGAGCAACTGGCTCAACGAGGTGCGCTTGAAAGTGGGCAGCTTGGATTGTCAGGGCAGCAAGGTATTGGTTCATTACTTGGTCAAGCTGGGCAAATGGGCATGCAAGCAGGCAGAGACATTGGGTCTCTTGCTCAACAGCGTGGCGCTCTTGGGCTGCAGGGCGCACAAGCTCAAGCAGGGCTTGCAGGTCAACGCGCAGACATCGCTCGTGGCATAGGTCAGCTTGGTCTTCAGGGCCAACAACTTGGCGCAGATATATTTGGCCAGCAGATGGGCAGAACTGCACAAGCCGCTCAAGGTCTTGGCGGTCTTACACAAGATCAGTTTGGCACAGCCTTGCAAGCATTTGGCGCAGGTACTGGTGCACAACGTGCAGCCGCGTCTGGTATCGCAGGTCTTGGTCAACAAGGTCAGCAGATGCTTGGAACTCAAATACAAACCTTGGGTCAGTTAGGAACAACAGGTAGAGGCATACAGCAAGCGGGTCTTGATGCGCAGTACAGGGCTGCAACTCAAATGGCTGATGAGCCGTTCATGAGACTGCAGCGTGGACAAGCCTTGCTACAGGGTGGCGCACCATTTATGCCTCAATACACCAGTGGCTATGGAATGCAAGCAAATCAAGCAGGCGCTTATCAAGAACCAAGTAAAGCAGCAAAAGCTGGGCAAGCTGTTGGTTTCTTAGGCAATGTCGCTGGTGCGATTGGAAGTCTTTTTAATGTCTCTGACATACGCCTCAAAGAAAACGTGATGAAGATTGATGACGTTCAACCCGGCGTAGGCTGGTACACATGGGATTGGAATGACACAGCTAAGGATATGGGTATTGATGACCCAACTGAGGGTGTGATTGCACAAGAACTCAAAGCAGTTGACCCAAGCGCAGTTATTGTAGGCGATGATGGCTACTATCGTGTTGACTACTCCAGAGTAAACCGCAGTCGTGAAGCAATCTAAACGCCAGAAAAAAATCAGCAAGGTGATGAGCGAGTTCAAGGATGGCGCTCTCAAATCAGGCGGTTCGGGTAAAAAGGTAACAAATCCAAAGCAAGCCATAGCGATTGCTTTGTCGGAGGCAGAAGGGATGAACCAAGGCGGGATGATGTACAACCAAATCATGCAGCGACCAATGTTCCAAACGCCTCAACAGCGCCAAGGCATGGGCATCATGGCAGGCGTTGCGCCTGTGCGTGGGTATGCAAATGGCGGTGAAGCTGAAGATCTTGGCTTTATGGATTACGCTCGTGTGATGCCTGGCGTGATAAAAGACATGGTTGTGGGTGATGACGGCACTATGTCTGATTTCTTCACTACAGAAAAAACTGCTGAAGGCCAAGGTTTAACTGCAAGAGATCTCTTTGATTTTTTTATTGTTGATCCAGAGGATCCAACAGACGTTGCAATTGCAACCACAACAGCTGGTCTTATGGCATCTGGTGTTGGAGCACCCGGCGCGATTGCTGCTCAACTTGGGAGAATGGGCTATAAAGGAAAGAAAGTTGCTGATGTTGTAGAAAAAGCTGTGCGTCTTGGTGTTGGAGACACTAGAGCAAAAACTTTTGGTCGAGGACAAACAGCGCGAATGGCACCTGCTTTGCTAGGTTCAGAGGAAGCTATTGCTCAAGAGGCTTCTCCAGCTACTGGTGGAATAGCATCTCTTCCTGTTGAGGAAGTTCAAGTTTCTGCAGAAAATCCAGTCACTGTTGAAGAAATTGAAAGCCTTGGAGTTACTGCTGAAGAATTTGCAAAACTTAAACCACAAGTGCAACAAGAATACTTACAGCTTCTTAATGACAAAAGACTAGCCGCTAACACTGGTTACAATATTGGCTCTGGCATCGCAGGCATGGGCGATATTTTAACTGCACCAGTTAGAGGCGTTGGAGAAGGTTTAGAGGCTATCGCTCAAAGCCGATTAGGTAGAGTTCTTGGTCTTTCCGATCCAGGCGATGTTGATGAACCTTTTGAGATGTTCCCTATGTCTGAGTCCATGGCAGAGGGAGCTAGAAGAAATGCGCCCGCCACCATGGAACAATTGAAGCAAGGTTTAGAGCCACCTGCTCTTCCCTCTGCGCCTGCAGTTTCCGAAGTTGAAGAGGATCCTTTTGCATCTGTGACTCCAGAAAGCCAAGCTTTTGTTGAGCAGCAAGCAGAGGAGGTTGAGCCTGAAAGTTCAGGTGGCATATTTAGTATGCTTCAAGACCCCGCAACTCAATATGCTTTAGCAAAAGCTGCACAACCAACAGAAGGTAGAGTGCCTAGAAACTTCCTAAGCGACATGGTTCTTGGAAAAGAAGAGTACAGAGAGCTTGAGCGGCAGAGAGATCTTGATGAAAGAAGAATGCAGCAAGAAGAACGCGGTACTGCGTTTGAACAACAGCTTGAGATATTAAAGAAAGAGCGCCCCGATCTTGATGCGGCAGGTCGAATCAACTTACTGCTTAGTAAAGATCCATCTCAGTTAGAGCAATTAACTTTGTTCTCAAATGTAAAAGCGCAATACTATGAAAGCATTAGCGATAGCTTGTCGGGTCAAGATTTAAGTCCTGATCAAATTGATATAATAGCTGATCGATTAGCTAGAAAAGATTTAAAGATGGAGCCGAGAGAGGCGGCATCTGGCGGTACTTCTATAAATGTTGATGCAGAAGGTAACGAGATAGCGCAATGATAACGATAAATTTGCCAGATGGCAGGTCTATCAACATTGATACAGATGATAAAGATGCTGCTTTAAGTGCTGCAAAAAAATACATATCTAAAAACCCTATAACTGAACGTGGTGCTCAACTTGGCGAAGAAGATGTATCAGCTTTAGGCGACATAGCTCGAGGAGTGGGCGCTGGTCTTGTTGGTACTGTTGAGGGTATAGCTTCTCTCCCCGCAGAACTTGCAGACTTAGTTACCGATCCAGAAGAAAGTAATGCTGAAGCAGTAAGAGAATTCTTTGGTCAATACAAACCAACCACATCTACAACTTTAGGCGAAGCCGCCAAGTTTATTACACAATTTGCCGTACCCGGTGGTCTTGCCGCCAAGGCAGCGAAAGCTGCTCAGCTTGGGCGTGCTGGGCAGATTGGTTCATTTGCGGCTGCTGATGTTGCTGCTACAACTCCTGATGTTGAAACCCTTGGCGACTTCTTTGATGGTGGCCCCACAAAAAGGTTAGATGCGTCTGAATTAGTTGGCGCTGAACGTGCAGCTGCAGAGTTAAGTAACCGACTAAAGGTAGCTGCAGAGGGTGCAACTTTACTACTTGGAGTACCTCGTGCAGTAAAAGTTGCCGCTCCCGTAATAGGCAAAGGCGTTGATGCAGTTGCAAGCACAGACGTTGTTAAGAGAACTGCACAAGCTATTAAAAACCCAGATAGTGTTTTGACAAATGTTGGTGTCAAGGCTGATATAGATGACCCAACTTTTTTACAACAGAACATAGCCAAGGTCAGCAAGAGGGCAAAGAAGTATTTAACCTTTCAAGGCGAAATGCCTGATGTTTTCAGCCGTCAGCTACAAGCGTTAAGAGTTCAACAAGTAAGCGCCCAAAACCAACGTGCTCGGCAAAGCATGGAAGAGGTTGATAACGCTCTTAAATCTTTAAAAAAGAGTGGCAACCTAAATGAAACGGATGAACGCCTCACACTAAATTCCTTAAACAATTACATGTTTGCAGAGGAGGTTGGAGTGCCTGGCACAAGTGGGTTTAAACCGAGAAGCGTTGTAAAAGAAGAGGGAAGGCAAGCTCTTGTTGCTTTAGACGAAAAACTCAAAGCTGGAAAGTCTAAATCTTTGTTTGGAGGCAGGCGTGATTTAAGCCTTCTCAATGCAGCAGACAAATTCAGAAATCAAATAGACAAGTTATCAGACACAATTCGTGACGATACATTTTTAAGCAAAGAGATGTCGGATGAACTTACGACAGCCATTGGCGACAACAAAGGGTACTACGCCACAAGAATGTACCGATCTTTGAAAGATTCAGATGCATATGTTCCTACTGAGCCACAAGTTAGGAGTGCGCTTGATGAAATAATGAAGATTTCAGAAGCAGCAAACCCAGGCCAAGGAGTATCTGAAGAGGCTGCTTTAGGAATACTTAATGATTTGAGACAAAGGGTTTCATTCAACAACGCCAGCATGAAGCCAGCAGATCAGTTTGCCGAAAGCACTCTAAGTGGCGTGGCTCAAGGAATAATGAAAGGCAGAAGACTTGATGATTTGCCTGCAGTTAGAGACTTTTTGGGCGAGTACTCTGGTGCATCTGATGTGCTTGCAAGAGTTAAAAAGAAAGACGGTACATTTGGTGTTGAGCCAATTAGACAAAGATCACTAGAAGAACAACGCCTTGGTCTTAGAACTAAAGCTATCGACACCATTGATGGCATGGCTAAAGCTATCAACAAGTCAAAGTACTTTGACAATTTAAATATTTATAACAGCACTTTGCCTGAAGCAAACAGGTTTATTTTTGACGCAGTACCCAAAAACGTAACATTTCAAGAAGCTGAAAACTACGTTCGTGTTGGCATGGAAGGCGCATCTACTGCAACAGAAGTATCGGACATTGCTAGAAAAAAATATGGCCCGCTTGCAGGTAAGTACGTCAAAGAAGAATATCTAAGAGCAATCGAAGATATGCCACAACAGTTCTTGAGTGCAGACACTAACAGGCTTTGGGCCACGTTCTTAGCAGCAAAAGGTTTCTCGCAAGTCGCTAAGACAGTTCTAAGCCCAGTGACGCAAATAAGAAACGCGACCACCGCATCTTTCTTTGCACTAAAGAACGGCAACTTCGGCAATGCAGAAAACTTAATCGACTCTGCTCAAACGGTCTTTAGTCAAATTGGCCAACGACTTGTTGATTTGCCGGGTAGCAGCGCGGCAGAAGCTTTGGCCACAAAGATTAATCGATCTGGAAGGCTTGTTGATAAAGGCGTTGACGGCACTGCTAACATCAAGAAGGGCGACATAGATAATTACTACGATGACCTTATTGAGTTAGGAATCGTTAACACCAACGCCAAGATTGGTGAATTTGAAAACTTATTTAAAGATGCACTTAGCGCCAAACAAGGCGTCTTCGGTAAGAAGTATGTTGAGAAAGCAGCGAATATACAAAACACTTTTGCTGGAAAGCTGTATCAAGGATCAGACGATATCTGGAAGATATACAGCTATGAAATGGAACTCGGTCGGCTCATGGATGCGTTTAAGAAAGGCGCAAAAAACATACCTATAACAGATGTTCAAAACCAATTAATGCTAAGAGGCCGTTCTGTTTCTGAATTAAGTGGCCCAGAACTTCAACAGCTTTTAAAACGAGAAGCTGCATCCATAGTCAAGGACACAGTCCCCAACTACGCTCGTGTGCCTCAAGCAATACAACAACTAAGGCGGTTACCATTCGGTAACTTTGTTGCGTTCCCTGCTGAGATTATTAGAACCTCTGCCAGCGTTTATGGTCGAGCGATGAAAGAACTTGGCAATGAGTCTACTGCAATTAGATCTATTGGCATGCGTCGGTTGCTTGGTTCTTTGACTGTTGATGGCGGTCTTTACGGTGGATTAATGGCTGGGGGTCTTGCGCTTACTGGTTCTGACATGGAACAAGTGAATGCTTTCAAGCGTTCTTTCGCTGCCGATTGGGAAAAGAACGCAATGCTCATACCTCTTGCAACAAACAAAGATGGCAAGATCACAGACTTTTATAACTTCTCGTACACCAATCCTTATGATTATTTAACTCGTTCAGGAAGAGCAATCTTCAACGCTGTTAACTCAGGCATAACTGGCGAAAAAGAGTTAAATGCAATTGCTTTTGATGCAGCAATGGAAAGTGGAAGAGAGTTCTTTTCACCCTTCCTTGGCGAATCTATATTAACTGAAAAGATTTTAGATATAGGGCGTAATCAAACTAGGTTTGGTCGATCTGTTTACAATAACGAAGATCCATTTGATGTAAGGGTTGGTAAGTCTTTTGCCCATTTAGCAGAGGGTTTGACTCCCGGCGCGTCACCAATTGAAATAACATCGACTGTTACTTCTTCTCTCCCTGGTGGCCTTGATATCAGGGTTGGTGATTTTCCAAAAGCACTAGGGCTTGCGGCTGGCATAACTGATTCTAGAGAAGCAGTCAAAAGATCTGGCGTCAGAATTGATCCAGCTGGCGAGTTTATAGAGGCTTTGACAGGCATCAAAGCAGTGAAACCAAAAATTGAAACTTCATTACTGTATAGAGGTTACGAGGCTGGAAGAGCGGTGCGAGATGCATCAGGCATTTTCAATCAGATTGCCAAAACAAGTGGTAGTGTTTCTGCAGAAGACATGACTAAGGCATACATCACGGCCAACGAGCAGCGATTTAAAGCATTGCGTGATTTAAACATGGCCATTGAGGATGCAAAGACTCTTGGTCTTTCTAACTCTGAGATCATGAAGCCGTTAAAGAAAGCCAAAGTACCGCAGCTTAACGCTGTTATGGCCGGTAGATTTAACGCATTCACTCCGAGCAAAGAAACAATACGATTTGCACTGCAAGGAAATGAAAACAAACTTTCTAATCCATTTGACTTTAAAGCGATGGCAGAGGTTAGAAAAGGTTTTCAAGGCTCAGCTTTTAGGCCAGAAGCGAAAGCTGAACAGATGGCTGCGCAAGAAGCCGCACAAGCGCCTGTTGCACCAACCCCTACACAACCACAACCTGCGCCTCCAATCGCGCCTACACAGCCTAGCACAGCGCCTACGTCATTATTTAACCGTGGCACTGATGCTCTCAGGCAAGTAGAGTTAAACAAACTCCTAGGCATTGATTAGTTTGATCCCAAAAAGAAAGCGGCCAAAGTCAAAATACTTTGCAAAGAAGACTGAATACGATGGCATCGTGTTCGACTCTAAGCTTGAAGCGGCCAGGTACAAGATACTCAAACAACTACAACAAGCTGGCGAGCTATCCGAGCTTGAGGTTCAAGTAGACTTTCCCTGCGTGGTCACCGTCAACGGCGAGGATCAGAAGATCTGCTCGTACATAGCAGACTTCCGATACAAGCGCGATGGTGAGTATGTGGTTGAAGACACCAAGGGTGTAATCACTCAGGTGTTTAGGCTCAAGAAGAAACTAGTCGAAGCCCTCTACCCCGGCACCAAGATACTGATCGTCAAAGACCCCCGCAGCTGGGACTAGAAAGGCTCAGTGCGTTCATCCATGTTGTCGATCTGGCTCCCTGGGAACTCAGCCCTGATCTTCTCACTATCGATCATCATCTGAGTATCGAACCGCACCTTGGATAGCTCACGCATCTCAGCACTTGAGTAGTAGTACTCACCATCCTCTGGCCCCACACCATTGTAGAAGTCGATGATGCCCGCTCTGTACGCTGTGGCGTCCTGTGTGCTTCTCTCAGGCATGTAATCTGCACCCACTAGGTTTGGTATCCACATGTGTTTATGGCACCCAGCACGCTGCTCATCAAGCGAGAGAGCCTCACCTGTCCTCTTACACACCCACACGGCACCGTGAGACTCTGTTAATGGCTTTGAGTGCATGCAGTTCCTGCAGTTCACCGACTCAGGCAAGCGCCGTCCGTAGTAGATATCTTTATACAGGTCAGGCTCGTTCTTCATGCGCCAATCTTTCTCTGACCGCCGTGTTTCTTTGAGTGGTGCGTCACTGCAGATGATCCGCTCTGCCTTCTCTTGTGCGCGCTCCCAGATAGCGGCGTTGTATTCAATCACCTCTGAATAGATTTCGCTGTTGTTTTTATTCATCACAACAACCATGCATTTGGTCAGACCAAGCGCACCCATGTACGCATGAATCTGCCAGCGATACGTTTCGCTCCACGCTTCATAGCTTTCAAGCTTCACAAGCTCCTTGAATCGCTTGTCGTTGGCGCTCTTCACCTCGAGCAGCAACACCACCTCGCTCTCAGGTGGAGGCAGCACACCTTTGAGCAGCCCGTCGCACGAACCTGCGAAGTGGCCACCAAAGAACGATGCCCGAAACTGGTTACCGTCTTTGTCGTGCGAGGCGATGGATATCAGGCCGCTGTCTTTTATGTTGTCAACGATCTGCTCCTCTATCCTCTGACCAAGATCAAACAGGCGAAGCATGCGCCCACCAAACGTGGACGGTAAGCACCAACGGAAACCCATCCACAGCTTGTATTCATCGTCATCCCCGATCCCACTGAAACCAAGGTGCCCTCGGTGTCGGTTATCTTTGCTGGCGATGACTTCATCTATGCGATTAAAAATGGACGCTGACAACATTCCAGTACTTACCCTCCTTTCTTACAGTAATTTGTTTGATGTGACTCATGACTTTGTCTTCGTTAACAAGACCCGCCGCGTGCGTGAGGCTATGTGTTATGGGCGTCCCTGGCCTAGTCAGAGTGCGCCACTTCTTTGTAGCAACCATTCCCGCTTTACCGTGCATACCCAGCATGATGGGCATGCTCTGTGGCCAGTACTCACCGGGCGTGGAGAACATTACGTTGAGATACTCGTTGCCGTTCTTGGATGTCTTGATCTGAGCAGAGACAAAGTCGATGTCTTTGATCTTCTCAAACTTCTGCGAAGGCTCTTCAAGCTCGTCAGAAAGCACATTGCCCTGTGCCGCTTCTCGTGTTGCAGCGGCGTCTTTTTCTTCTTGCTGTTTGCGCTCTTCCTCCAGCTGGTTCAACAAGTCTTGCTGACGCTGAAGCATCTGCTCAACGCTGTATCTAGGCTCTTCGCACTCGACACAGTTGCGGGCATACATATCATTCACTGCATAGCAGTGGTCACATATCCAGATCTTAGGCTCAGTTGATTCTTCTTCATCAGGCTTCTCTGGCCTAGCTGTATCGATGCAGCCATGGCGCTGCATGTTCTCGCCATAGTCCAGCAGCATGCAGTCTTTCTTGTCACCCCAAGTGCGCATGCCTCGACCACAGATCTGCACATACAAGCCCAGCGACTTGGTCGGTCTAAGCAACGCGATGCAGTCTGTGCGTGGCGCATCCCAGCCCTCAGTCAACACAGCGACGTTACACAGCGCGTTGATGACACCATGCTCAAAGTCCTCAAGGATCTTCTTGCGCTCTTCACTGGGCGTTTCTGCCGTCACGACAGCCGCCTCTACACCTGCATTGCGCAGGTACATGCACATCTTGTTCGCATGAGCGACAGTGATACAGAAGAACACACTGCTCAGTCGCCCTTTGCTGTACGCCTTATCAATCCAATCGCCGACAATCGCCAACATGGTTTGGTCTTCCATGGCGAGGTGCTCAATGTCTGACTCACGATAGTCACCACCTTTGAACTTGACCCTGGCAGTAGATGCATCGATCACCGCCTCAGACGCCACCTGATAAGCCGACAGTCGGCACAGATATCCAGCTTTGATTAGCTCCGGGATGGTGACCCGATGGGCCACACCTCCAAAGAAGTGATCGTCCAACCCGTAAATGAACCCTTGGCCCATGCGATACGGTGTTGCCGTCACGCCCAAGACTTTTGGTGCGTAATACTGTGTTGAGTCGAAGTGATCAAAGATCTTGCGATACCGACTCCGCTTCTCTGGCCCAACATGATGGGCTTCATCCACGATGATGTAGTCGAACTGACCTGCGTCCATCAACCTGCTTGGTGTGGCCAGGGTATCCCGACTAGCGATCACGATAGGCTCGTGCGAATCAAACTGTTTCAACCCTGCAGCCAGCAACCCACTGGGCGCACAAGGCCATACGGTCTTCAGCTTTTCATCTGCTTGGCTGATGAGCTCCTGCCTATGAGCAAGGATCAACACACGGCTGTCACGATTGTCTTCAAAGATCTTCTTGATCATTGAGGCAAAGACAACTGTCTTGCCAGAGCCTGTGGGTAAAACAATTAACGGGTTCGTATCTTGAGTGTCGAACCAATGAAACGCCGCATCAATGGCGTCCTGCTGGTAATACCTTAGCTGCATGCCTGGCCCTCTTTAGTCCTGAATAAGTGCGTGCCCAGTACGTTCTGGCCCACGGTGATAGGTTGTGACGATGTAAGATACGAAGCACAGCCTGTTCTCTTACGGCGTGTTGGTTTTCATTTAATGACATATCCTTTCCTCTGTTGATGAATCAGGATCCACCACTGCAAGCATGCCGTCATCAACCAACCTGCGAAGGGAGCTACGATCAGTAAAGTGCAAGTGATATGTAAACGCGGCGACAAAAAGAACTTCCATCAAAACATCTTCTGAGATGTCTCTCTTTCTCATCGCTTTCACAAACAATGCCAGCGCCTCTGCCGCAACTTCGTGCTCTTCGCTCTGCCAGCTGAAATCAAACTCTTCATGATGATCCATCAGTTTCCTCCTTGATCAGCCAACCCAAATAGACGTTGGCTTTCTGCAAGTCTTCTAGCTTGCCTTTGTTTTCATAACGCCAGACATACTTCATGACGTTACCTTTAAGATACCCTTTGAAGGCGTCAGAGGACATCGACGCTTTGATTGCCTCAACGCACTCTATGCCACCGCCCTTCGCGTAGTGTCCGGGGTGATTGACCACATCCTCTTTGATGCTTAACGGTTCTCCAGTAGAGCCATTGATCAGACCTGCGTGATCACTCATCAGCCACTCTCCAAACCCCAAATTGACCATCCACGCTGCGCGTTGCCACTTTCATGCCGTGCCTAGATAAGTAAATCTTCAACGAGTTAGCTTCTTTACGGCTATCCACAAACACACACTGACCGACTTCGATGCCAACAAACTTGTCCCACCTAGAAGACTTACCACGCTTCTCTATTGGCAGCGGGATGTCGCTGTGAATGGTTTCGGTGTCTTTCATCACATGCCCTCAATGTTTTGGAACCTAACGTCCACGATAACTTCATCATCAGGCCAGCCACCAAGGTTGGAGTACAACTCAGTGATCGATCTCGCAAACTGATACACCTTGCCGAAACTTTCTGACAACGCTTTTTCTCGTCGCGCATTGTTTTCTTCGCGGGTCTCTTCTTCCTGATCCCATCTCCAATTACCCTGCAGCATCGGTATCGGTATCGTGCAGACACGTTTGCGCACATTGTCTGCTTCATACATACAGCCAGTAGAGATCTCAATCAGCGCCTCTGAATTCTGCATCCAGTAAGAGTTTTCAGGATGAGCAGCTTGGTGTCTGTCCAAAAGTTCATCACGCTTTTCTCGTAGTTCCTGCATGTATGATTGTGCATGATCGAGGTCATCCCGAAGCCGCGTAATTTTTTGACGCAATTCCTCTTTAGTAGGCATTCTGTTGCCGCGCTCTACGTCTCTTTCATCAAAGTCTTGAGATTCAGGGTTGTTTGCCAGCCAGGTCACATACTTCTGCATGGTTTTCAGAGCAGGTTTAACGATCTCGCCGTTTACAAACTGCCTGATTGAGCTTGGATCAACTCCAATTGAATTTGAGATGTTGGCTCGAGCCGTAGATTCTTTTATACCGTGGTCAGCCGCCATTGTTGCCACATGAGATTTCAACGCATTACGCGCAAAGCGCAATGTCTTTTCAGAATGTAGTTCCATTTCTATTCCTTGCTTTGGGGTTTATCAGTCCCGCCTTCGACCACCTTGACGGTGTTGAATGACAGGTAAATAGTTTTTCCATCGACCACTATGGTGCTTTGTCTCCAACCAAGTGGGCGAAAAACATAGTCCTTTGGGACTATAAAAATATCTTTTGCACTGCTCATAAATAACTTCCATTGAAGTCCCGCCTTCGGGCACACGGACGGGAACGTGCTGGATGGGTGATGAGTCCCAAGCCCTAGCCCTTAACCATTCCAATCTACATTGGCGGTGTTCAAGCCTGGCGCAGGGGTTGCCTGTGCCTGTTGTGGCGCTTGTGGTTGCACAGCCGCAGGAGCAGATCCGCTCTTGAAAGAAGAGATCTTGTTCTTAGCTGCGTAACCATTGTTGCCTTCTTCGATGGCCACTTGTGCAGTGAACTGCTTACCCATGGCTCCGCGCATCATGTCAGTATTGACAGTCTGCGTTGCATCACCACCCGTCGCATTAATGAAAGACTTCAACCGTCCCAGCCCTACAGCATGAGTCAGCGTGAAGTTCTCCCAGATCTTACGACCTGCATAGCTAGGCCCAACGACGTTGTACTCCACCTTCAGGTATGGATTACCTGCCTTTGAAGTCTCCTCGCTGTACACAGCCGCAGCTAAGGTGTACTCGCCAGCTGGCATGGGTTCTGATACCCCGCCTCCTGACTCGTCGATGTTACTGACATCGATACCTTGATCTAATAAGCCCATGGTTCCTCCTATGCGGCTTCGTTATTGTTTACTGGCAGACCAAGAGCAGCGCCATAAGCATCTGCAAATGATTGCCAAGAGAATTCGATCTTCGATGGAAGATCTAAGCGAGACTTTGCGTCATACGCTGCAGCAAACTTGGTAAATAAACCTCGGTTGCCGTAGCTCACACCGCGAGCCTTCTGACCATCTTTGATCAAGGTGGTTTCGTAGTTTGCGAACAAGTTGAAGTCAACCCAATCCTTGATCAGGGCATTCACCTTCTTGTTGCAACGCATCTCCCATCGATCATAAGGTTCCAGTTCTGGATCCTTGTACGACTTAGATGCAACGTGACTCAATAGAATCACATTCATGCCACGCTGCTGGAAGCATACGTTCAGGCCATTCAACAGGTTCAACCAAGCATTCTCTTCGGCAACGTAAAACGCACCGTATCCTGCTTTGGGGTCTGCCGCCGATGACCAACCGTTCTTCTCACAGACGTTCGCTTCACCAAGCTTGGCTGCAGCATCAGTAGTATCCAAGACAACTGTCTTGTACCCATGCTCTTCCATGGCCAGGGTCTTCACCTGCTCCAAGATCTCTTCCCAAGTGTTCGCCTGGGGAAACCGTGCAGCGTTGATGAAAGACAGGCCGTCTTCCGCTTGTATGAAGATAGCGTCAGGAGCGTTCGCTCCAAACGTGGACTTACCAATACCATCTGTACCTTGGATGTTCATCCGTACAGGGGGCATGGTCACATCAGGATTGATCTCCCGATGGGTAGTAACTTGATTGAGTAAACTCAAAGTTACACCTCCTCTTCTGGTTGGTTAAGTTTATCTGGGTCAATCGACTTGACCCGCTCTTTGCCAAGCTTGATCGAATGACAGGCATGCCAACGCCCAGCTTCGTCTGGGTGAGCCATAGCCCACGCAGTAAAGCCGCGCATGTCTACCTTGTAATTCGTAACTTGGGCTACAAACGAGGGCCACGATTCTCGTGGCATTGACTCCAGAATCTCATCCAACAAAAACTGATCCCAAACGTGTTCACGCTTGATCTCAACAGTTATGCCGTCTTGGGTTCTTTCGCCGCCTTCGTTGTTCAGGGGGAGTAGAAGTTGACTTACTTCTTTCTGGTCTAGGAGCTCGCGTTCAACCGACTTGATATGTCGCTCGACCTCTTGCTTCTTTTCTTTCGCGCCATGCAGTTGCAAAGCTAGATTCTTAATCCGCTCGTTCATTTCAATCTCATCTCATCTCTACTGAAGTGCACAGTAGTTCACCAACCATTTCATTGCAACAATTAATTTCACTTTTTTATTGCATGATCAAAGAACCTCATAGAGAATGCGACTTTCCAATAGGCGAAAGGTCATGAAGACAATTGAAAAAAACCTCGAGCTACCGCCTCACCCCGCAAGGGGGGCAGGTAAATGGCAAACGCTTTTGAAAGACATGGAAATTGGCGACAGCTTTGTGCTCAGCAAAGAGGAAGACCCCAAGGGTTATGTCTATCACTCCATCAGGATTGCAGCAAAGTCATTGGACATGAAGGTCAAATCTGGAACAGATGAAAACAAAAACAGGATCGTGCAGCGGATAATTTAATGATGCCATCATTCCTACCATCAGGGGTCAACGGCTCTGAACTCGCACCCGAAGCAAAACTAGAACTGCTTAGCGACATGTGGGAGAACGGGATGCACATCATCCCATGTGGCTCACCAACAGAGGCAGTGCCGCAATACTTCAGAACCCGGCATCCCTTCGATACCGAAGATGCACTCAAAGCCAAGTGGGCCAAGACACCACGAGTCAAGTGGCAGCACTATCAAAAGATTCAACCGTCACGCGATGAAATACAGCAGTGGCACTCCCAGTATCCATCCGCTAACTGGGCAGCGATAACAGGCATTACGTTCGCCGTGGTCGATGTCGATAAGGATGAAGCAGTTGATTGGGTTGAAGAAGGCAACATCAGCCGTACCCCACTCAAACAAACGTCACCTCGCGGTGGCGTGCATTACTTCTACTCACTCGGCAGTGAACTGATCCGCAACAGCGTGGGCCTCAACAAGATCGACATACGAGGCGATGGTGGATACATCATGGTCGCGCCCAGCCATGGCTACAACATTGAGTTCGATAAGAACTATCCCATGTCCAGCATGGAAGATCTTCCCGTGCTGCTGCAAGACGATCTGCAGAAAGTCCACATGTACAACAACGGTGGCAAGGTCGAAAGCATACGCGAGAAGCTGACCGAAGACCCCAAGCAAGAGGGCAGTCGTAACGATACCCTGGCACGCTTGGTCGGCAAGTGGGTGAAAGAAGGCTGGGGGATGCGCGAGGTCATGATCAAAGCGCAGGATTGGAACCAGACCTGCTTCCCACCCATGGACTTGATCGAAGTCACACGCACTACCATCAGCATTGTAAGTGGCCACATTAAACGGCACCCAGACGATGTCGATGCAGGTGTCATGCAGTGGCAGACATCTAAGTGGCAGACAGATATCAATGAAGATCTCAAAGAGATTCAGTCACAAGAAGATCCACTGGATGAACTGAAGCGAGAAGGCGAAGAGAAGCCAGAACAAGGCCCGCTCGGACTGCAACCGTTCAGTGCAGCTGAATGGTATGACATGAACGACGATGGCATCGACCAGTACTGGGGTGATGCATTCATATTTCAGAAGAGCCGGGTGCTGCTCCTCGGTAAGCCAAAGATAGGTAAATCAAACTGGCTTGGTGCATTCGCAGCAGGTGCAACAACAGGCACCGACTTCATGGATGTGCCGTTCAGTCGCCCACTCAAGGTGATGTGGTTTCAGGCAGAGATCATCGCAGAGTTCTTGAAACGCCGTATCGAAACGTATTACAAGCGGTTCGCAGGGGACGATGACCTCATCCGCATGGGGCACAACAACCTGATCATCAGTGGGCGTCTGCGCAAGAACCTGATGAAAGACCAAGACATCCAAGCGTTCTCTGATGAGATCGCATTCCACAACCCAGACATCGTCATGATTGACCCCATCATCAACTTCTTTGATGGTGAAGAGAACTCCAACACAGAGATACGCAAACTCATGGACAGAGTCGATATGCTCATGGAGTTGAACGACGTTGCCGTGATCCTCGCCCACCATACAGGTAAAGAGCGGGCAGATGATAAGTCGTTTATGTCTGCTCGAGGTGGCTCCGTGTTCGCAGGATGGTTCGACTCTGGCATCAAGCTCAGTGGTCAGAAGCCTGATGTATCTATCTTCTATGAAGCGCGTAATGCACAGGAGCCCAAAGAACATCTGGCTAACTTCGACTTTGAGCAGGGCTTGTGGCAGGTCAACGAGTTTACGCAGCGCAACACTAGGCCGCAACTAAGCGAAGAGGATGAAGTGCAGATTGCTGATGTGGTGGTGAACGCCATGAGCAGCACAAAGTTCTACAAGAGAAAGGAACTGGAGATCTTGGCACGAGAGGCTTTGAGCAATGCCAAGATGGCGAGCGGAGAAAAGTCGGCAAGAAGTGCCGTCAGTTATGTACAGAAGTACAAAGGTAACATAGTTAAGACACATGCCGTGCCCGGACAGGCGGTGTGGCACTACTTAGAATCAAATGAAATGACGAGGCCATGGGATGAATAAATTACTCGCCGCAATCAGGGCACAAGAAGCGTGGCAGAAGAAGCCCAAGAAACCTAGGTCGCACCTGCCGTCAGAGAAACGGGAGAAGCTCAAAGACTCTGTGATCATGCAGATCCTGAAGCTGCAGGAGATGGGCCTGATGGTAAAAGACATAGCCAAAGAAGTGAGTGTGCCCGCTCAGACTGTGTACAACGTCAGACAAAGGTACATACTGATCGATGTGAAGAACGGAACCCAATGGTACAAGTCGGTGGGGATTTGATTGATTAGGAACCCCAGCCAGCAGGGAGATAGCCAAACTGGCCGGGGCAGGTGGTGGCCCCCAAAGCATAAAAGGAAACCCAACCAAGGTGTGGATATAAAGGAGTAACCCACAAGCCGATGATAAACAAAGAGAGAGTCGATGGCAAAGGTAACAATTGAGATGAACGTGGATGATGACACGGTAGAAGATGCAGTCGGCTCAGTGCAAAAATTAATGAGTAAGTTCGCTGGGCTTGAACAGGCGAACAAAGACATGTCAGATTCTCTGCAGGCATTGGTCAAAGCAATCAATAAGAACAACTCAGAGATCAGGAAGCTGGCGAAAGAATTAGCGAGTGTAGTGAAGAAAGAAGAGGAATAGATATGCAGATATATCAGGTGAATACAGGAGGCAAGTACGGAATCGTGTACGCAGATTCAGAAGAAGATCTAGCGCAGCTGAAGGCATGGTTGTCAGATAAGATCGATGCGGATCTGGAACAGGATGACACGCTGACAGATGAAGTGGTGGCCCAAGCAGAAACAAACTGGGATGAAAGCTTCGCAGGTATGGTGACAAAGATCGACATCGAACTCACAGATGATGGCATACGCCAGGCTCTGACGCTGGGATATCTCAACAGCAACAGCAGTTGTGTGCCCATCATAGAGCAGTCAATGGGCGTGCAGCCGTGGAGCTAAGCGTGGAGTATGAGTGGGAAGATGTGCCCCTGGAACCTACCTCCGTGGCTCTGGCAAACCTCAAGACGGCAATCGGATGCGCCTGTGAGGACATCCCGGACATCGCTTGGAACGGGCAGTATTACTGCATCAGATGCAGGGCAAACGACAAGGAGTTGAAGTGCACTTAGGAGCGAAACTTAAAGTAAATTCTAGGTTCGGTATGGCCCTACTTTTGGCGAAAACCGTAGGGGCAGTGGCCTTTTTTCAGATTGCCCCTACCCCTGTGGATAAGTCCGTAAGTTGTTGATTTATATAGTAGGGGCAGGCAGGGGCATAGGGGCAGAGTGCCCTTGCGTGCCCTTGTGCCCCTACGGCTCGTAAGTCATTGATTTATAAGGGTAGGGGCATAGGGGCATAGGGGCACCTCTAAAGAGGGGGAGAGATATATTAAATATCTCCCCTTCGGGATACCCCTTCTCCCCCTTTAGAATTAGGATTGGAAAAGCAAAAAAATTTTTTTAGCAGCATGGAAAAAAAACAAATGAGTGAGATGACACGCAGCGCAATTGAACCTGATGAGGACATACTTGCGAACCCTAAGCGGTACGCAATAGCTCAGTTCAAAAACAGGCCGTTGACTAAGAAGCAGCAGAAGTTCGTGCAGCTGTATGTGTATCACGATCTGACAAATACAGAGTGCGCGCACAGAGCGGGGTACTCACACCCAGCACAGGTTGCGAGCATGCTTTTGCATGACCCACGCTACGCGCACATTCAGGAGAAGGTGAGGGAGCTCCAAGAAGGCGAGCAGAAAAAATTTGAGATCACTTACGAGAAGGTTGCTCGAGATCTGCTAGAGATTCGTAACTCTGCCATGGAGGACGGATCGTATGGTGCAGCCGTCACAGCAGAGATGGGCAGAGCAAAACTTGCGGGCCTTCTCATCGACAAGAAAGAGATCAAGCACGGGCGAATCGATCAGATGGACAAAGCAGAAGTCGAAGCCAGGCTACAGGCGCTTATTGATAACAACCAACTCGCGCCCCAGCTTTACGGACAAGTTGTCCAGGGAGAAGACTACGACGAAAACGAACTGTCCTCGGAACAGTACGAAGACGCCGAGTACGAAGAAATCGAAGAAGACCCGGACTTAGATTAGATCTCTTCTGTGTTCTCCGTTTGCCATAGCTCGCAATCTTCTATGTTGCTCTTGCCCAAAGCAGACTCGACCTTTTGAGATGCACTGTCTTGATCCGTTGCGTTCACATAGAACTCCACAGTCACGACATACTCGCGCATGTCTCCATCAGACCTGTTGTTCCACGGCCAGTTGAATGGTGCACGAGGATTGGTACGGTCTTCATCACCACGATCAGGCATGCCCTGTGGGTGCAGTCCATGGAACGAGAATAAGTTTGTCATCGCTTTCTCCTTACTTCTGCGATATCACCAAAGTGAAGCCTGAAGTCCTTGCCCTTGCGAGCAATGTCCGTCAGGCGTTTACGATTCTTCATGACAATCAGCAGTCGGTGCGCCTTCATCTTGTGCGCCCTACAGCAAAACTTGCCAACCTTTTGCATGGTCTCAAACTTCTTGCCACACCACTCACATGTGTGCGTGTGCATCTTCTTGTGACGGTACAGGCCAGAAGAGTTCTCACGCAAGCCTCCGCGTGTCGAGGTCATGACGGATCACCACTCAACAAATGGCCTAGCCGTAGTCTGCCTTCAGCATCAAAGGTTATCGATTGAATCTCATCTTCGTAGATGCATTCATCGCGCATGGCTTTGGTGATGGCAGCGAATACCCCAAGAAAGTCAGAGTCACCAGAGACATCGATGATGTAACAGCCCTTGAGACAATCCTCGCTCTGATTAAGATTTAATTTTATTTGCATCCGTAGATCTCCTTGTCTGCGGCAAGCACAAGCTCGCCGATTGCTTGAATGAGTTGCGGGACAACGGCGTTGCCTAGTCCTTTGATTCTGTCCACCCGATTGGGAATCCCATTAGCCACTCGACCCACTCTGGGTTCAGCTGGCCACTCACCTCTTGGCGACCGCCTAAGTTGTTGATCACCTTGGTGGTGAGACTCTCCTGCGTGCCCTTCTTGCCACGACTCCTGTCCTGATATCCCAACCTCGCCTCGTGTGCCATTGGTGTAGGCCACATCCTCTCTTCTCTCACTACCACTTCGTTCAGAGGGCGAGAGTTGCGGCGCATGCTTTTCTCTGATGCCTTGCCTGACCTCCAATCCCTTGCCGTGGCTGTCGGCCACATCCGAGACTTGTTTACCGCTGTCGCCAGACCATCGCCCGACTTCGCACTCAAGCCCTTCTTGTTGTAGTTGCCTTTCACCGTGGGAGTGGGCCACATGCGTGCTTGGTCGATCAGTTGCGTCTGATACTTGGTGCCGTCTGGTCTGCGCCAGTACGCTCCCTCCCATTTCCATCCCCGCTCCGCTGCGTCTGTCGGTATCCCCCCGCCTGTGCTCGCTGCTGGCGTTGACCAAAGCTGGGTCTCGGTAGGCAATGATGAAGACTCGGTCTCTTCGGTGGTGAGCATCGACGGCAACAGCCGGTAGTACGAATTTCCTGACTTCGTAGTGTTCTCTCTCCAAGTCAGCTTGCACATCGTCGAGTGCCATGTTGATGAGGCCAAAAACATTTTCTCCAATGACCCATCGCGGCTTGGCTTCTTGGATGATTCTAAGCATCTCAGGCCAGAGATGGCGGTCATCGTCTGACCCCCGTCTGTTTCCTGCGACTGAAAATGGCTGACAGGGGAATCCTCCTGCCACAAGGTCAATTGAATCGGCATAGTCTTTTCCATCTAAGTTCCTCACATCGTTGTGCACGGGCGTGTCAGGCCAGTGTTTGTTGAGAATGGTGGTGCAGTAGGGGTCACGCTCACAAAAGGCCACAGTGGACATTCCTGCCCACTCTAGCCCCAATGAGAAGCCACCTATGCCTGAGAATAGGTCAAGGACTTTCATCGACTTCCTCCACATCAATGATCTCTTCACCATGCTTGGTGTAGTGAGGTGTCATGTCATCACTATTGGCTTCTCCAAACGTAGCAATGTCTTCAGCCTCTTCACAATTTTCGGCCTCCACCAAATAATGATTAGTGACGGTGCTTGTTATTCTTATTTCAAACTTCGGCATCAATGATCTCCCCTTGTTCTGTTCTGCGAGCAGTCATTTCCTTGATCCGTTTATCGACCATGGTCTCAACGTATTCTTCAAACCAATCTGACTCAGTGACGATGTCGATCTCATGAGTAACGATCACGCGCACAACCTGTAACAATCTTTGCGCAACAGTGTCTTCTCCGTACATGATTAACCCTCCGCTCTGCGCCAATAGACCATGGCTTCGTGTTCGGGGAGGTCGTTGAGGAACACACACTGCTCGGCAGCGGTCTCTTTTTTGAGGAACGTCAAGTTCTCTTCGGTGGGCTTGCAACTGTACTGATAGATCTTGCCATCGCTTTCATCGAACACTGCGACCTTGGACTTCAGCAGTCGGCGCATATCTTTCAAGCACAGATGCTCGTTGAGCAGTTCGGTTATGACCCATTCAAGTGCAGTGCTTTTGGCGTAAGGGTTGTTGATCAGAATGGATTTGTATTCTTCGCGGACAGAATCATCCAAGGATTCGTAAGCAGAATCACAAGCTTCATCAAACATGGTTTTGAATGACTCACGACTCTGACCATGGACAGGGTAGTAGTTGTGTGCACCACCGTTGCCATCGTTCTCAACTTTCATCACCGCCTTGCCATCCAAGTGCACCGTTGCACTGAAGCAGTGAGTCTCACGAGTGAAGTGAGCGTTGAACTTGATGCTCTTCAACTCCATTGGATATCGACGCCCGAAAGCTTCAAGCGTGGGGTCAGTGGCCGCTGCCACAAATGGGTTAGGGTTTTTCATATCAATCTCTTTTTGCTTTAGGTTCGATCACGGTAATGCAATGGGGTAACAGAGTCAAGCATTTAGTTAGGGTCTAATAAAATGTGCTGTATTTGTGGGTGGGAATTGCACCCCCTCCCTCCCACAGGGGCAACACCGTTTGATTTGAGAGCGTTTGCGTGCGGCCTAGTGCGTTTGGGTGGGTGCGGCCTTGCGGCCCCCTGCGGCCTCGTGCTTGCGGCCTAGGGGCATGTATATATATTCAGTGCTTGCGGCCTTGTGTGCTTGCGGGCTTGCGGCCTTTTGTGGGCGCGGGCTGCGGGAGCTCCGCTCGAGGTCGGCCAGGCGCGTCCCGGCTTTCCCCAGCGTAGGTCCAGGGAGGCGGATCCCGCCCTCCCTAGTGGTACTTGTAACTGATGTTCTTAATGCGCGGGTTCCAGCATGCGCGGCAATCGCCACACTTGTTACCCTGCTTGGATGATGGGCACTCGCGGCCAATAGGCTTGCCTAGTTGGTGCACTGTGCTAGTGAGCGCAAATCGCTTGGGGGGTTCGCCGTCTACCATGGCAGCAGATACGCGCACGGTTAGATTGCTTGGGAACTTGCCATGCTTGCGCAAGTACCGCGACACCATGAAGTTTTCATGAGTGGGTAACCAGTGCTTGGTGTCAGGGGTAGCGAGTGCGACGCGCACAATATCGGCGAGCATTTCATCACTCTGCAAATCGCCACTGTCAAACCAGCGAAAATAATCCGCGTTATTGATAGCGCGAACCATGTTATCAACCCAATTGCTGGTGCCGATTAGGTTTATTCTGCGCTCGTGCGCGTTCTTAGTAGGCGTCCACTTATACGCGCCTTTTTGGGCATAGCATGTATTGCATATGCTGCCCTCAATCTGGGCAAGCTTGCTGCCCGTTTTGCAATGGTCGGCACTAATCCCGAAGGAATAGCACGGCATCTTGCTTGGTACTGATAGGCCACCAACTGCGGCCCTCGCTTCTGATACTTTCATCGTTTCACCTTATGCTTTGGGGTAACAATTATAACAAAATGACCACACGACACAAGCGCGTCGCCCGCTTGGCATTTGCGCCCGCTTGCGGCCTTCGGCCTTTTTTATATGTTTGTGCATGCGCCCCTGGCGCTTGCGGCCTTCATTGTTTATATATGTTTTTGCTTGCGGCCCGCTTGCGGCCTTGGGCCTTTGTATATATTTATGCCCGCAGCTCGAGCCAGGGAGCTCCGGCCAGGTGGGCCAGGTTAAGCGGGATCCGCGCAAAAAAAATGGGGGCCGAAGCCCCCATGTTGGTTAGACTCGTCGAGCGTATTGCTCGACCCACTCAGGGTCGGCCTTAAACAGTTGGAATTGATTCCGAATGCCTATGCCGTATGGGTTTTCATTAACGTACTGGTCGCCGTATTCCCAGCTGCCGAATGTCGCGTCGGATTTCGCCGCCGTGTACCAGCGCGCATACGGATCCTTCGATTCGGTTTTAACCGATCCCTTGTACCGCCTTAGCACGCGGATTTCGATTGGGCCAAGGTCAGAGCTCCAACCCACATAAGTCGCGTATGGGTTATCAACGTCGCGTGTTTTTCCGAATGGATTTGCCATTGTTTTTCCTTTTTGCTTTGGAGTGTGGGGGCCGCAGCCCCCGTTCGTTTAAGTGTGGGCGTACCCGTCTGGTTCAATTCCAATCCACATGGTGGGCACGCACGCCATTATGGAATCATCAAAATAGGCCTTGGCGACGTCGCGCTGTATCCAATCGATGAATCCCATATTGCGAAAGGCCAGGTGGTCGGTGTCGCGAACATGGCGCGTGAAGACACGCACCAACGCCGCGGATTGCTCGGCTGTTACTTGATCGGCTGTTAACATATCTCAAAGCCTCCCGATTGCTTGGCGAATTCCGCAAACTCTTCGACCGCCTCGACATAGAGCGGATAATATGTTTCATATGGTCGGACAGTACCTTTCCCGCCACATCCATTGCAGGTCCCTTGCACATATTCATCGTTGCGCTGGCCGGATCCCTCGCAATGCTTGCATTGGTCATCGGGCAATGCCTCGAGTTCTTTTTGCCGATGGTCTGCGTATTTTTGAACAAGACCAGACTTTAACAATGATTGCAGCACAAGGCCGATCGATGCCGCTTTATCTTCATCGATGCGATGGCCGTCGTTGTAATGGCCAGACTTGTGCGTCTCTTCATCGATGCTGCACACTTCGCAAACATAATCCCAGAGCGGTCGCCAGCACCAGACATTAGCGCGAAAGTACTCGCCTTTTTTCGTATATGGTTCGACCCCGTAGACATCCATTCCCATAGTCTTTTTCCTTTTGCTTTGGAGTAATGATTTTAATTGATGCTAGTAAGCACCGCAATACCCGCCCAAGGGCGGCGGGTACTACGCTGGTGACTAACCTAGGTCAAACGATACCGCGAGCACGGTTTTCGCTGTTTGGTTACGCTCGGTAATTTTCCATGGCACCAATATGCCGCGCTCAGTCTCGCCTGACAGTGGGCTAATGAATGGCATGTATACCTTGCCGCTGGTCTTTTGATAATTCGCAAATGAATCTAACGCCTTGCGCTTGCCTTCCTTTTTGCGCTCGGCCAGTTCGGCATT
>Ga0208545_1000293_pt1 | contig 23949 bp, 31 predicted proteins | sample DEB08_DNA_12_FD_185498 | JGI IMG/M metagenome (GOLD analysis project Ga0208545, IMG submission 185498) | Aqueous microbial communities from the Delaware River and Bay under freshwater to marine salinity gradient to study organic matter... | ecosystem: Environmental > Aquatic > Marine > Coastal ... | reverse complement strand
CGTCTCTGCGGAAGTACCAACTGTTGCGAAGCTGGCAGATCCGTCTGTTGCAACAGTGATCGTTCCAGCCACTACTGTATCAAAGAGAACGTCCACAACATAAGAGGCCGCAGGATTAACGCTCACTGAAGCCTGAGAGTTTGCGAAGTCGTCGCCAATAACCATTTCGCGGGCGATGGTAACTGCGCCGAAAATCTCACTGGTTCCTGGTTCATCAAGAAAGATAGCGCCAAAGTCATACGGAGTAGGGGGTGAGGCCACCTGAACGGCTACGTCAGTAGCATCGCAATAAAGAACAGTGTTGTTTGAGCCATAAAGCGAATAGGACTGACCTGCGCCCCCTGTGACCTGCACGACTACGTTTTGATTGGTCGCGTTCTGGAGCGCGAACATCCTGCGGTTTGCAGGGATATTCAAAGTGACAGTTGCTGTCGGCGTTCCCGTCAGTTTGAACAGGAAGTTTGCAGTAAACTCATCAACCGTCATCGTGTAGTCAGAAGTCACATCAATGCTGGTAAAGGCGTTGTAGGCATTATCCAGTCGATCAATGGCGTCATTGATCGTAACTTCTTTTTGGTTCTGTGACGCCGCGACATGATCAATCGCAAGATTTGGGGATTCGGCCATTATAGCACCTCTACTGTTTCTTCGCCGGGAAAGCCGCGACCAACTACTTCACTCTTTTGATATACACGGAAAGTCAGGGCATTTGAACCTGATGGAAAATCTGTTGCATAATCCGCCGCCGAGTAAGTCGCAGTTGGTGAGGTGATGTCTACATAAGTGCGTAGAACATCACCATCAGGCCCGTCTAGTATTTCTACATCATATCGCTCAAATGACTCTGCCAAAAATACATCACCTGTAGTATTTTCAAGTTCCCCGCCGATGCGCGTTCTGCGGAACCAACCTAATGTCAAACTACCATCACCCTCAAGGGATGCGGAGAAGTTGACAGGGGCGTAAGGTTTCAGGTCTCTACCCGTGTAGGTTTTAGTGATGGTGGTTACGGCATCGAATGATTCCCCGTTTGGAACGACTTTAATGTCTAGAGGGTCATTCAAATCAGATAGTGGTATGGAAAACGCCTCTCCGTCTATATTGTTAAGAAAGACGAAAAGATCACCTGTTTTGTGGTCACCGCAGAAAACATCTGTTCCCCTACGCCCACGCAATAGACCAGAGAGCGTTACTGTACCATCCACATTTACAGCCACATCACGGAATTGGATAATCTCTGGCTTACCGTCACTTGTTAAAAGAAGCGCTGCGTTGGCCCCATTCAGCATTTGGAGTTGCGTAACTGATTCTAGCTGATCTTCAAGGGTTTCCATCGAAACAATCAGGCTATTGTCTTCATCAGTCTTGAATGGTGAAATTGGCGCTGGTAGCGCGTTATTAGCAATACCCCAAGGTAGAGTTTCGTTATTTGCTACGATGCGATCCCACGAAGAACCGCCGTCATCACTTCTAAATGTAGTTGCCCCAACCCAATCTACGGCGTCAAATCCGCTAGTGAATGAATAGAGACGAGAACCTCTACCGCCTAGATCATCAGCATCTTGTAGTAGTGGCATATCAGGTAAGATCACCTCTGTGGCAATATCACCAATAGGGATTTGAGGCGTAAATCCTTGGCTCTCCCCACCTTGAACATCAGAGACATAGCTGGCAGCGTATTCACTTACTCCTTTTAGAGTGACGCTGTAGTCCGCTCCGACCTCTAAGTCTGTAATCCTGATGGTGAAGTTAGTACCGTCATCAAGAAGTACATTCACAACATCAGTTGGGTCTAGTTTCAGGAAGTCCAATGTTGTTGAAAAGTCTACGGTTGTGCGACCATTCCAAGCGGAGGCCAGAAACTTTTGCGCTATCTGTCGTGCCGCAGTTCCATTAAGTGACATGGGCAACTCAAGAGAAACGGTATTCCGCGATGAGTTTGTGGTAGCAATTCGTTTTGCGCTTTGAGAACCCTGCTGATAATCTGTTTGGCGATCCGAGTAGATAACTGAAACCTCAGATGGTAGTTCAACTTCCATCGCCCTACGCTCTTCAATGCGCGAACCTGTCTCATTCTTCAGGAGTAGGTAATCAGCATTGATGGTTTCAACAGGATCAGAACCGCGAATCTTAAACTTCAGAATACCGTCGCTCTCAACCACATCAAAGAAAAATGCATTTGCCAAAGGCTCAAGAGCGCTACGCAAAGACATTCTTCTCGATACGACATAACCCGGAACACTAATGTCGTTTAGTTCTGAAACATCATAATCAGAAGGTGTCAGCCCTGAATCCGCACAGAGAGAGGCAACGATACCAGATAAAGATGTATCTACAGCTTCTTGCCTGTTCAAGAAAATTTTAACCGTCTTAATTGGAACGGTCGCCAGATAAAAACTCGTTCCAATTCTGGTTATGATTGAGTTCTCAAGGCTATTGTAAATATCAGTACCAGTGAAGCTACTGTATGGGCTTGTGCCAACTAACTCTTCTGTCTCATCTTCCCAGTCCTGTTCGACATTATATGTCCCATCAGCGGTATTAATGGTGTTAGCGCTATGTCTACCCGTAACAGGGAGTTTTTGTTCCTGCCAGTCGGTATAGGATTTTCCTATATTACCTGTTACCCGCCAAACAATCCCATCCTCTGGTGTCCACTTAAAGGTCCAAGAACCATCTGGACCACCAGTAACAGCAATCTCAGTCCTAAGGATAATGCCATTATCATATGGGTCTAATGCTATGGGATATGCTGTAGCAATGAAGTTATACGTTACTTCAGTATCGTCGTTTATATCTTCCGCCAAAATGTAATCAAACAGTTCTGACGTGCGCTCCCAAGGCGTATCTGGATCAAGACCAGGTCTAAATTTATAGGTTACTTTCTGAACCGCTATGGCTTTTTTACCTTCAGGTGTCGTCGCAGCGTAAAACCCATAAAATTGCCCACCACCTGCGCCCGTGGTTATTGGAGGTAATGCAAGAACACCTTTGACGTAGTTACCCCCACTGAGGGTTGTTTCTTCAAGAACATCAAGATTCTCATAATCAAGAACGATATACTGACTCTTATAGATGGAATCTTCATATGCTATCGCTAGATAGTAAGTCCCAGACGAACTTGTTACTGGGACAAAATCCCAACCAACATATTCATCATCAAAGATAACAATTTGCCTAGTCAACTTTGGAGGCATAACATCTTGCAAAGTAGTAGGGTCTAATTTTCGAACAAACTCATAGTAGTAATTATTAATATTATCCCTATAGATGAGAGCAGCAATTAGATACCCATCAGGACCAACAGCAAAGCTAGTGAATCTGTAAAGATAATAGCCATCTGGGGCGCTTAGAGGACTGCCGCGTCTTTCAACCTGCAATGTGTTAGAGTTAAGGCGATAAAACCCCCCATCATCACCGTAAACAAAAAATCTATTTCTGGTATAATCAGGGGCGAGTGCTAAAGCGGGATTAACACCATCAGGATAGTTTTGAGTTGAGAGGTAAGGCTTAACGTCATTTACGATGTAAGCAATTTCAGCAGTGATATTAGGGATGCTATTACCGAATTTAGCTAGTGGAAATCTTTCAAAGACCATATAGACCACACCCCTATGGGCTGGCGTACTATCTTCACCCTCGACAGAGGCGATCAATGGGTCTGGCTGTTGATCTTCGGTTCCCTTATAGAACCTGAAATCCAACCCCCTAATCTTTGAGAAAGAGGTTGTACTTGATGTGTCATAAATAAGAGTGGTGTTGGCCCAAATCCTGACTACTGTATCAGCTTCACCTTCCGAAAACGCGATAGCAAAGTTGGCATAGTAGGAATAGGTCGTGGATTGCACACTTCCACCACCGCCTCCACCGCCTTTACCACCGCCTCCGCCACCAACAGTCTCAGTCTTTTTGACTTCAATCAAATCCTCTGCCCAAATAACATTGCCGTTCATTCGCATAGAAGAGTAAGCCTTTGGGATAGGCGCACCGTATGCTGATGATGTCACATTAAGGTCTTGAAGGCGTGGGCCTTCCTGATCAGGCAACTTAGGGCCAAAGAACGTATTTCCTACAGCAGAACCAATAAGCCAACCTGCTTGCCAACCGAAACCAAGAGCCGAAGATCCGAGTGCGCCGATACCAGCTACTGCTAAAACCGCCATTAAATAGTCTCCGTATTCAGTTGTCGAAACCTAAAAGCCATCACAGCTTTATTTATCCATTCACCCTCATAGCCTTCTTCAATAACCTTACGACGCAAGGCATGAGCGTGAATGATTGTCGGCCTACCCTTTGTTTCAGAATAAAAGGCGCAGTGACATGGGTACATCTGGTCACGAAAGATAATCACGTCGCTTTCAGACAACTCAGATAGAGGTATCTTATCCATGTGCGCCTGAAAATGACTTTGAAAGCCAACGCCTTTGGCGCGTCTATTATAGGTGGTAATGTCAAAATCAATTAGCTTTAGGTCTTGTGCGACACGAATGACTAGGCCCACACAATCGATACCACGAACCCCACGACCTTGATGTCGCCAAGGCTCACCGAGCCAAGAACGAGCCGCTGTTACTAATTGTTCTGGTGTAGGCTGTGTCATGCACCACCTGGTTTCAGAAGTTTATCAATGCCCGGTACGAAAGGCTCACCGCGAAAGTTGATAATGTTATTGAATTTGGCTTTGCACGTTGATGTCAACTTATCGCATCCGGGTCTGATTGTGAAAGTATCACCTTCCTGAATAGGATAACCCGTAGGTAGGAAAAGTTCTACTGATCCAACTTCTAGCCATTTCTGCGCTTCAATCTGACGACCTGCGTTGTCACCAGTAAGCCAAATAACCAATCCACCATCAAACCATCCGTCCACGGCGCGTTCATCATCAATCGTTGTGGTAAAACTGGCACGACTAGCAACAGTCTCTACAGTACCGTTTTTAGCCCAGAACACATCATTGATGTCTACTCCGCAACGCAAGTCACCGAGATCCGCTCTGCAAGTTGGCGTAACAACCTCAACTATGTTTTGGCTAAAGACCTGAGTTAAGCCGCGCAATTCCGTGCGATAAATGCCGTTGTCTTGCAGTACGACCTCACCAAGCCAACCTCGACGCATCGTAACTCCGCCATCTTGAGGTCTTTGATAGTTCAATAGTGTTACTGTGATTTCAGCGAAGTCAAAAAGCCCTGCGCGTAGCTCTTGCTCCGAAATAACCTCACTGTCAAAAATCGCATCTACATCGAGGTTATCTACGGCGAAATTTGAATTGCTCTGAATAGCAGTGCGCGAATAGCCTGACTTACTAATATAAGTATCGCCGTTGAAGACGATGTCCCTATCGTGATCAGTGAAGTGAAACAACTCACCGTCAGTACGCAAGATTCTCCAGCAAGAAGCTAGGGTTGTCGGCGCTTGCTCTAAATGGCTTTGAAGGTTAGCGCTGATCGTCTTCATTCTCTAACCTCAACCAAAGCGATGTCTTGCCAATCATGAATACTAACAACAGAAGTTGCAATACTCATCCTGTCCATATCAAAACGAACTGGAACATCAAAGTCAAAGTCGGCAGTTAGAGCGCCTGTGGCGGCTGTTGTGACGATCCCAGTTAGATGATCAACAGTTGCTGAGATAGGGCTACCGTCTTCATACACCTGCACTGTACCAGAGACAGGCTTAGTGATGACCCTTTGGTACGTGTACGGAGAAGACCCGTACACCTTTGCCAACTGATACTGCCCACCACCAAGACTTATGAGCGGTTGGTTGATCGCTTCAAAATCAATGTAGTCCTTGAAGCGAAATGCAAATGCATTACCAAATCGAGCGCGAAAGAACCCGATTAGTGTGCGCATTTGAGCGTCAGACTTAACGCCAAATCCAACATTCCAGCGACCTTTAGCCTCTTCCCAATTAATGTTCCTACGCTCAATACCACTCGAAGTCGAAACAACGGTTGTGCTGAAGCCTGGGCCACCCATAGCACCTACGGCAATGTCATCGGGGAAGACTACGTCATGAAAAGCCATTACATGTTCCTTTGCGCACGTTGAAGCGCCATACGGGCCATCGAAGCAACTTGGTTCTCAGATCGACGGAAGCTATTTGCGTCAGGCGTGTTAATTGTCATATTTACAGTAACACTACCGCCTTTATCAACCTTATCTTTCGGAATAACCTTTTCACCACGCTCTAGAATGGCTGGCACTTCATTCGGACGAAGACCTACCATTCCACCGTCATGGAAGCGAGGCGCTCCGATAAAGGCTGTAGCGGATATTTTACGACCAGCATTGCCGCCTGCACCGACGATGCCGCCATTGTGGAAGACACCTGCTAGCATCGATCCAAGTCCACCACCACCGCCGAGAGCGCCACCCAAGCTACTTGCCAGAGGCCCAAGGATCGCTGATCGAATAGCAATGCGAGTGATGTCAGCCACAATGGAGTTAGCGAGATCGTTGAAATCCAACTTACCTGTCATGACGAAATCAGTCAGAGCGTCTTCAGCACCTTTGAATGCGCTAGTCAGTGCGTTTGCAATCTCGTCACCATACTTTACGGCATTGGCCGAATAATCAATCAACGCTTGCTGGGCCGACTCCATCACGTAAGTGCCATCAGCCGTCGCTTCTTTGAGTTGCTCCATAGCATCAGTGTATTGTTGAAGCGTTATCTCACCGCTCTGATATTGCAGTTGTATCGATTCCAAGCGACCGCGATAAGCCTCGGCGCTGTCGTACAGACCGTCGAAAATCTTTTGCGCGTTTTCTAGGTTGCGTTCGAAGTCACTTTTACCACTACCCGATTTAGATGTTGAGGTATCAAATCTATCATAAAGTTCCGATTGTGCCTGATTAGCCAAAAACTCTCTTCGAGCAGTTTCATAAGATAGGCTTACCGCTTGTTGTAGTTCAGTACCCTCAAAACCCTGTCTGGATAAGTTAGCTTCCGTTTCAGCAGCAGCTTGCACTGCCCGTACGTCTGCTTCTGACGCACCTCTATTTGCCGCCCTTTGCGCAGCAGCTATACCCGCCTCAGTACCCTGTACGGATGACATAGCCCCTCTTAGGTTTTGCATCAAAGTAAGGGCTTCTCTTCCAGCTTCTCTAATCCTGTCGGCCACATCGCTCATTGAGTCTTCTAGCTTATCAGCGGCTTCTGCTGACTTATCATTGAGATCAGTCAACCTAAGTAATTCTTCCACTTGTATTTTCAGTGCGGCGGCGGCGTTTTCATTTAACTCGTTGGATTCAACCTGCGCATCAATGGCAGCATGGCGATTTCTGATTTCCATTTCGAGTTGTGCGTTTCGAACTACAGCGCTATCTTGTCCATTCCTAGAAATCAGTCGCTGTATATCAAGTTCCTGCTTTAACTGTAGCGATTGCCCTGCGAAGTTGCTGGCTCTTTCTTCGGCGTTCTTTTGCCTTAAATTTGCAAGTCTTATCTCTGCTTTAAGAAGATCATCCGTTGCGCCTTCCAAATCCTGAGTTGCCTTTTTTTGCTGAACTAGATTTACTATGAACGAAGCCCCTCCCGCTAACCCAAACGTCTGTGGAGTGCTAACGGCGGATTGACGAAGTGACTCTAACTTACCCCTAGCCTCTTGGACTTCTTTTATTGCATTTTCCACACTCTGAGATCCAAGGAGTTGTTCCGTGGTCACACCAGCTTCAGATGCTTTTTTGGATGTTATCCAATCATTCAAAGTTGAATCTAGAGATTGCATCGCATCATCTAGTTTTTTTACAGAAGCTGCGGCAGTGTCGGATTCCGCTTTCATCCGCATAAATGCAGCGCCGATTGCCGTAAGAATTGGAATCGCAATACCCAAACCAGCGAACACACCGATCATTCGCGTTGACTTAGCGAGCATACCGAACGTACCAACAAGCTGGGTTGCCTGTTGACCAAAAGCCACCATGACGTTCGTACCGCCTTGAACTTGCACTGCAAAGTCACCGACCTGATAACCCGTCTGCTGCATCAAGACGCCAAGTTGGTTGGTTGACCGTTTAGCCTGTTGACCCTGAACAGCAAATCGGTTGTTCGCCATAGCTGCGCCTTGAACACCAGCGTTGTAGGCTTGGAACTCGTTGTTTAGCGCATCAAGAGATTGCTGCCTTTGGCGATCATTGATAGCACCAAGTCGAGTTGCTTCATTGATGTCACGAAGCTCGTTCTCGTAGAGCATGGAAGCTGAACGTAACGGGTTCAGTTTAGAGATGAGACGGTCTTTTTCTCTCGCTAATGCAGCATCGGCGGCTGCGACCTCACGAGCTTGTTTGGCTTCCTCTCGCAGTCTTTGTTCCATCAAGGCAGTCATAGTAGCGTTCTTCTGACGCACTCGCGCAAGTTCTTGTTGCGCAATTTTATTAGCGTCGGCTGCTGCCTTAGATTCTCTCTCGGCTTGCAGTGCGTCCCGCACTTGTCGAGAATACAAGTTAACCGCATTGCGAGCTTGGATATTACCTTTAGTGGATTTTTGAAGTTCTGTTGCTAGTTGGTTTACTCGCTTTGAATACTGAGCAGAACTAATCGATCCAGCCCGCTCCTCTTTCGCGAGACGCTTAACTTCAGTCTGAACCTGACGCATTTTTTTCGTGGCTTGATCAAGATTATTCAAGCCAGTGAATTTTAGGTCAATGTTAACTTGATTCAAACTAGCCATCAGCCGTTATCCTTATTCGTCGCCCGTACCCACAGCATATCGAGAGCTTTGACTGTTTCCAACTCCCATGAAGATAACACAATTCCTGTTAAGTTACACCATGCCTGAATACCCTCCCAAGTGAGAGGATCTGGACCTGACATCCCATAACTACGGCCACTATGCATAGACATAAAAGCTGACCAGACATGCTCGCACACCTCTGGGAAATCAGGACCAATAAGCTCAGAAGGCGTATGTCCTGTGACCTTGGCAACATGCTCAAGGTGTTCGCGCTGAGACGTACCTTTACTGTCGGTTTTATTCAGCGCGAACGTATGTTTTGCGAAGTCAAGAAGCTCTTCTTGGATCAGTCCAAAAAAGAACGAGTATCCCCGAACACATAATCAACCTGATCGCGCACCCAAGGGAGATCGGTGAAAACCTGACGCACTTTATCTTGGCTGAACTCTTCTGGTTTTTTGTCCATCGTGATGTTCCAGCCAGAAACGCATTTTACCAAGAGTTCCATTGAAGATGCTTCAAGCTCCTCAGAGGTAAGGTTCAGCTTCCCACCAGTTCGCTGGGCTTTCATCAGACGTTTGTTCTGTTGGGTGTGCATAATGCTTTTGTAGGTTGACGAATGCGGACCATAAACAGTGATGGTCATCGTAGAACCATCGTCATTGCACAATACTTCGCCAGTGATCGGGTGGTTCAACTCAACATCAGTTGTGTCTTTTGGTTTACCAATATTATTAAGGCCCATCAGGGGTCTCCTATGTGTCGGGGAGCATCAGGGTGGGTAGGAGGTGTCCCCGACACACACCCCCTACCCTATATCCCGACGCCGGGATTAGGTTGAGCGTGTCAGCTTCATCTGTGTACCTTCAACGTCGTCATAGAGAGCGACAAAAGGCATTTCAATGGTACGGGACTGCTCGTTTGCGAGGGGGACAGACGCACCATTGTATTTAATACGAGGGAAGTAGAAGGTGTAAGCGTTCGCCCCGGAAGGATCATCGACGCTAACCTGAATGCCACTTTCCGTTTCGTTCAGGAACTTATTGATGAACACGGCATCTTGAGCGTAAACCGTAATCGTACCTTCGATAACGGAGCGGCCATATTCAAGATGAGGCGTTGATGCAGAACCAACAACGAAGGTGGGGGCAAACGAATTGTTAATGCTGAAGTCAATCGAAGTGATCAGATTAACGATATCACCGCTACCAACGCCACCTTCATAAACGGCACCGTTAAAGCTGTCGAAAGGGCTGTTGGTTACAGAAGCTGATGTAGTCTTACCCGTACCGCTAACCGCCATATCTTTACCGACCAGTTCAAAAGAAGTCTCAACCATCTGGTTAGGAGCAATCGAAATACTTGTAGTGCTGACAGACATCCCAGTGAAAAGGCGAAACTGATTGATATCCTCAAAGCGATCTTCAAGGGTCAAAAACTTTGGTGTTGTACCAACTACCATCTCATTCGAACTATCAAAGCTAGATAGCATACCAGATTCTAGGAAATCGTCATAATTACCCTTACGAAGGTCAATTTCAACGGAACCCGATGCGTTGCGGTTACCGTGACGGTCAACTCGCGGCATACGATCAGATTGAATGTCCTGACCTTGGAGACGCTCTTTTGACAAATCAAGCGAATGCGTTTTGATTGGAAGTTTAGTGAATGTTGTCGCGGCTACACCGAAGGTGGATTCAACACCAAAGGCGAGTGAACTGCGCGAACCCTGGGCAAAGCTCATTTGTGATCTCCAAAAAGGTTATATATCAAATCTTATAATAGCGTCTTGACAGCTATTTCGCAACAACAGAGAATCACTGTGCATAAACGTACCATGCGATCTGAACTGGGACGCAATAAAACGGATCGTCATAGAACACTGGGCCAAGCTCAGAGTATTCGAGAGACACTGTTACGTCGCTTCCAACGATATCTGTAGAGCCGTCAAGTTCAGTCATGATCAGGTCCGCAAATTCAAATGCATCTCCAGTACCCTGGTCTGTTGGTACGCAAACTGTAACTTGATACAGACCTTGATAACGCATCTGAGGGTCTGGCCCTACAACAGCAGGTCGGCGAGATGTTAGGAAAAAAGCAGTTCTAACATAAGGGGTTCCGGCGTTCTGTTCGAACGGCACATTTTCAAATGCCACATCAGGTAAACTGGAAATAGCGGCTAGTGCCGTATCCAAGGTTGCGCGTATGTCATTTACAATAGGCATTATCGGCTCCTAACTTTTGCGACAGATTGGGCCAATAAAGCCGCCACTTCTCGCTTTGCTTGCGAATAAACAGCGTGTTCTGCCTCAACCATTGACGAATAGGCCATTGGGTTTCGGAATACAAAAGTGTCTTTGCTCAGATCAATACTATCGATACTGTTCTGCATATTGCTGAGACCCTCTTCGCGAGCATTCGGATATTGAGCGCTCCCGTCTCGACTAAGCCTACTGTCAGTATCCGGTCGCATTTGCGTAGACGTATAGCTGCCGCTTCGAAGAGCCACTTCATGGCTTCTAGCATAGTTACCACTGTCTAAGGGGCTTGTTTGCGCAATAACTTCGGCCATTGATCCCATGAAATCTTTCTTCAGGTTTTTCACATCCTGACCAAGTTCTTTGGCGATCTTGTTGAAATCCAAACCAGAACTTTTTACACGAACCTGAACCATAATTATCCTCGCATCTGCAACATGTATCCAATCACAGTTGATCCAGACTGGATCTTCTGTGTTGTGATCACTTGCACGGTATCGTCAATGTAGTCGCCAGTTTCAGGCTCATAGCTTAGGCCAACGGCTTGTAGGAGTAGTTTACGATCATCTGTTGTAATCGTAGTACCATTCACATCTTCGTCACGGTAATTCACAAATACACCACGCCCAGTCCATGTGAGATCAGACCCGCCCGTAATCTTCCCACTCGCGGTATCGTATGATCCGCCAGACTTAGGGCGCTTAAAAGACACCTCATAACCGTGAGTATCGATCAGCTTTTGAACGTCTTTATGAAGTCTCATCCACCCTGCCACTTCGATTTCTTGATACATCGCTTCACAGCATTGGCGTCAAACTCATATCCAAGCCACTCAACAGCATCTTTAAGGTTATCAACGTCATCAATAACATCTTGAGTCACGATAGTCATTGCATTTGGAATAGCATCACATCTATCTTGATATTCCAATGCCCATTCTTCCCAACCAGATTGAGTTTTCTTATCACTCAAGAAAGACGTTCTCAGGCAAGACTCCGCGATCTTTTCAATATCCCTATAGACGAAAATCCACTTGGCTTCCGGTAACGCCTTCCAAATTAGAGCCAACTTGGGGTCTTTGATCAGGTCGGCATCGGTATCAAATTGCATTGCGGGGAAATGACCATTTGGGTCTGGTAGAGGCTCAATACCCAATGGGTCAGCGCCAATGGATGTGAGATAAGGCTTCAAGTGCTTACGCTTGAAAGTGTTATTCTCAGCCAGCGTCCCAACATCACCTAGATTTGCACCACAGGCCTCAAACATACGAGTAATGAGTGTTGTGCCTGAGCGGGCTGCGCCTGTTACAAAGTTCATTGGACTACCGCTATGCAGTTACGTGATCCGCTTACCATAACACCATCCCAGTGTTCACTCAACTTTTCACGCCACCACTCCGATGGGTACACACTGAGATGTAAGGTTTCACCAATACGCTTACCCATTCCGTCTGGGAAAGTGGCGATCTGAAAGAACACCTTGCCGCTAATAACACGACGGATTTCTGACAGCACACCATCGATCTTTTCCGGCGGGATATGCTCCATAACGTCCGTACAATAGCCGTACATACCCGACAGTTCTTTCGGTAAGTCCCACAGGCATGATTGTAAGAAGTTTACACTCACGTCTGCATCAAGGCAGTTAGTCGCATGATCAATGGCGATTACATCAAGCCCCATGCGTTGAAACTGAGCGGCAGGTCGCCCTGTACCACAACCGAAATCAATCAACGTGTCTGATTTGCTCATACCCAATTCGGTAAAGGCTTTTTTCGCCAATGCCTCGCCAGGTGCGTAATTCCTATAAGCGGACACTTCCCACATGCGCTCATATTTCTTTTGTTCTCGCTGGCTTAGTTCGTCCATTGTAGCTCCTCCAAAGGTCGGGTCGGAAACGCGGTTACGTTAGAGCCATTTGGTCCAACGAAATTGATGCAGTTTACCTTATCTTTTACGGTATCGAAAGCCTTTGCCCATCGCTCAAGCATATCTGGTGTTTTGCGGTTCTGATCTAGGTATCCCTCATGGAAATGAGACTTTCCCGCATCCCATTTGAAGTCAAAACCCAACAATGCAATTCTACCACGACATCTCTGATATGCGAGGTTCAAGGCTGCGAAACCACTATCATAACCTCGTAATCCACCAACCTCGGCGAAGCCATCACCGCGCTCTCGTCGAACATGAATTGCATCTGGAATTATGATCTCGTCATCATAACTCTTGGCTATGATCTTCTCACCATGAAAGGCCTCTATCTCAGCCTTACATTTGCGCGGGAAATGCCTATCAATAGTGACTAATGATTGGCAATTAGCCAACCAAGCTGATTTATTCGCACCGATGCGAGGAATGTGTCGGGGTAGCTTGTCGAAGTCAAAGCCACTTAAAGATGGGCCAGAGGCAATAACAAAGCAATCAATATCCGTAAATGTCTGGGTCATATCCACGCGGCGGGTTAGCGAACTGGTCCTGCTTGAACTTAGGTTGGACGCGGTCGTTGTTTAGGTCGTTCGATTCAATGTCGGAATAAGTCAAACCACCAGCGGCAGGTACACCAAGACCCTTTGTACCATGTTTTTTGGATTGGGCATCCAAGCGTACTGCTAACTTATAGTAGCCTTCTGATAATTGGCTATAGTCACTAGATACGTCTTCAAACTTAGTATCAACGTAATTTGCATATTTGCCCGCCAACGCCCGTGCGCAGATCGCAGCGGCAGAATACACATCATTTGCGCTTTGATTAAGCGCAAATGCGATCTCTTCATCCTGCAATTCAGCGTCTGCGATATTTGTATCACCGACCAGCCAACGCACAGCATCTGAATTTGAGTTAGAAGGATCAGTGTAACTGACGGTCATATCGTTATCCCTATAAGGTGTTAGTCGCGAGCGCGAAGCCAGCGAATCTTATCCCCATCTGCTGCTGCATCAAACCAGAGTTCGTCTAGCGAATTAAGTTGCACTGCCATAGACTCACCAACACCCAATGGAAAACCGTCAGCCGAAGTAATGTCATTAGAACCCGTATTACCAAAGAACACAGCATCGCTGTTTCCTGGATCGGCTTTAAGAACAATCCAAACAACCTTGTCGTTGGACGCCTTTGGGTAGGTTGGGCCTTGCACTGCTGTGCCAGCGGTAGTCACAGTGATAACACCACTACGAGCTTTAGCCATTGTTCATCTCCTTACGTTTGTCACGGATCACCTGACGCTGATCCACCTTACTTACCTTATAACCTGCGCCAATCGCATCAGCAATTCGTCGTAGTTCTTTCATGTCATCGATATCGTCGAGGTCATCCGTTTCAGACAAGATACTTTCGTTATCAAAATCAAAGTCGGTAGCATCCCAATACTGCTCTGCTTCTTCAAAATCATCAAGCGCCTTGTTTTGTGCAACGACAGTTTCAGGTTTTACCGTATCTTTAGTGGTTACGATATTATCGTCATGCGAAATCTTACCCGCATCAAACATCTGCGCAATTCGTCGCTGTGAAATACCAATGTTTCGCCAAGGCATAATCATACCAGGCTCATAGCGATGTCCATTTGCAATGAAGTATTTACGCGCAAAGACAGATTGCGTGGGGTCAAACTGTTTATTGATCAATCGGGCCATAGATTTCTCCTTTTGGCCTATTATACAAAAGAAAAGAGCGGCTGACTAGCCGCTCTTTCCGATAGCAATTTGATTATCGCTTAGGCGACAATCGATCCGAAGTAATAGCCCAGATCGGCGCTAACCAACTTCATGTCATATGCGGACTGGACCTCAATGCGAGTGCTTTCCAGTTCGTCACGATAGAAGCGCTTGGTTGCGAAACCAAAGGCGTTTGTCTGACCCATGAAGCCCGTCCAGCTAAACTGATAGCCGCCTGTGGGCGTCATCAGCGAAGGTGTTGGTGCAGCATATGTCAGCAGTGCGTTCTTACCACCGATGAAGCTGTGTGCGTTTGTAGCGCCCTGTGCAGCGGTGTTCTCGATGCCGCGCATAACCAGAACCTGCTCCAGACCGAACAGCGCAGCCAGAGTTTGCTCATTCACCGTTGCAGGGTTTGCAGTGGAGGATGTAGCATACTTCACACGGTCAACAATATCTGGGTGGTCAACCAGAGCGTCAAGAACACCCTTGGAGATTACCAGCTTGTTTGGTGTAAAGCCTGTGGACTCTTCAACCGCTGTGATAGCGTTACGCATATCGCCAATCGGATCACCAGCCGTTTGATCAGACCACTGGATTGTCTCACCAGAGGCAGGAGAAGAAGCAACACCAGTTTCTTCGTTTGTCCACTTACCAGTGGAGAAGAAGTTGCTAGACCAGAGCTTTTCACGCTGGATCAGCATCTTGTGTGTTGCGAACTCAGCCGCTGCACGTTCAACGTCAACCGATGGGTCAGCGTTTGCACGTACCTGATCAGGTACATCGTGGTGATAAGCGTAGACGTTGGCGAAATACGTTGGCGTATTGTCCAAGTCATAACCGCCACCAGCGGATTCAGTACCCGGTGCGCGAATCTGCGCTTCGTCGCGGTTGAAGTCACCACGATCAAATACAAAGTAGCGATCAGACTGCTTTGTGACAGGAACATTAGGGAACACTTTGCCCGCAATGAACTTATCAGCGGTCTGGAGGTGAGCCACCGAGATGTTTGTCAGTGCCGCGTCAACGTGGACGGCGCTGTTGGTAGGTTGTGCCATTGTTCAGGCTCCTCTAATTAAGCCGCGCCGCGCGGCTGGAAGTTGATGGTGATGACTTCACCTGAATCACCGCCAGTTACGGCTGTACCCAAGATAACGTCACCGCTTGCGGCAGTGATTGCAGCACCATTGAGATCAGAAGCGACCGCTGCGCCTGCGGCAACAGTACCACCAGCAGTTACGCGAGTGTCACCGCCGATTGCAACTTCTGCTGCGCGGCCTTTTGCGGCTGGGTCATTCAACAGGACACCGATTGCGGCTGCGCCGTCGGTAGCTGCATCGATCTCACCATCAGCGGCCATTACCACGAAGTAAAATTGCTTCGCGGAAAGGTTAGCGCCAGCCACGTAGGTGACGCTAGTTTGAGAGTTCTTGTACGCCATCTATGCGTCCTCCTTAGTTGGCTTCATTTCGAGCTTCGGTCATCAAAGATGAACCTTCACCCGACTTAGTGACTTCCGCATATGCGGTCTCAAAAGGCACGTTGTTCTCTTTCGAGAAGTCAGTTGCCATCTTGTTCAGACGGAACGTGGCGGATGCCTCGTCACCGAGAGGGTTAGAACCGATCTCTTCCATCTGCTTCTTCAGCGCAGCGTCAGCCGACTTCAAAGTCTTGAGTACATCCTCGTTATCACCAACAGCCGCGAGCAACTTGCCCTTAGCAATATCAGTTCCAGCAAGGTTAGGCAGTTCAGTTGCACCGCGCTTTGCGAGTGCTACATCTTCCTGCGCTGCTTTGGCTTTCACCAATTCAGCCTCTTTGTCTTCAAGTGCCTTGAGAAGAACCGCTGGAACAGCGGACTTCTCGAAACGCTCACCTTCAACTTCGACATACTCAGGATCGGCTCGCTTTGTCAGCGCACCTTCCTCGATATCGAAACCAGCTTCATCAGCTTGCTTCATAAGCTCTGCTTTTTCAGCTTCAGCGCTTTCGGCACGTTTGGTCAGGTCATTAACCTGGCCCTCTAGCGCCTCCAGCTTATCTGCGAGTTCTTGAGGGTCCATATCATGACCTCCTTTCTCTGTTTTCTCGCCCATGCACATTTTCATGGCTTCCTCTTTCGAGTAACCCTTGTCCATGTACTCTTTCATCTTAGCCATCTGTGGCTCAGACATATCTTCTTCTTTCATGGTATCTCCACGCTTAAAGAGGGTGATTCTTGCATTCGGATCGGCTGGAATATCCACACCCGAAACTTCAGTTAGCTTAATGTTTTTGAGTTTACGTGGCATCATATTCCTCATAGTCACCAGCTTTTCCGCCAATACTGAAACCAGTATAGTCGCCAGACTTGTATGCTCCCATGACCTCCTCATTATCGGGCTTCATAGCTACGATCCAACCTTCACGGTCGGAGTAGATATCAAAGGCCTTCATAATATCGCTGGTCAATGGGAACGAATGGACGAACTTACCAACATTCTCACCCTTATGCATTACTTTTGCATTACGAGAGTTAAGCATGAAGTCAGTCGCCATCTTCTCCATTTCAATAGGCTCAATGGAGTCGCCTTGGGTATCAACAAGGAGTTTGCCATCCTCAGTTGAAACATACGCCCAACCATAGACAAGCCCTTGTTCATCATTGACTTTGAGAACAACGGCTTCCTCTTGGGATTTATTTACATCTACCTGTGGCATTACAGTCCTAATAATCGCTGAAATCGCTTGCTCAAGCAACCCCTCCTTGACAGGAACATCATCATCGTCCGAATCAGCTTCGATTCCTGCCAACTCTCGGATACGCTCAAGGTAATCATCATGATCTTCACCGGGCATATAGACCGCCTGCCCATTTCGATCATGAACATGAATTTCACCTTCAAGCCCAAGATCCATGCTACGAACAACCGCCTCGGCAGGTTCAGTGAAAGCGTCATCATCAATCTGGCGTTTCTCTAGACGGTTCATAACAGAATTAGCCCAGTTTACGCCAGACGTTCCGCCCCACCCAAGCCAAGCTACGTGACCTCGATCTTTCCAAGGGGTGTCTTTGAATTTAGGATCGATCTCAGCGTTCTTACGGTGCCGTGCGAAGGCTGACATACGAGCGACGGTCCTACGGCTCAACTTCTCACCGGACGCAAGTTGGTTAGCGCGGGTCCAACCTACTTGGGTCATACCCTTCACCTCATCCCCGTACTTTTCCTTCCAACGCAATACACGTCGAGCATTGTTACGTGCCGACGCGGGTGCATTGAAGCTATCTTCTTTGCGTGTCCGCTCCCAGTCTGCGGATGGGACGTGAACAGACGAGGCGGATGGCTGTGATTTGCCTATCTTGTCGTGAATGTCTTTGTCATGATTAATCGACTTTTCAACTCGCTCCCATTTACCTGTGGCTGGGTCGCGTACATATCCAGCGCTCTTCAGCTTACCCCAAGCTGTGGCAAAGGACACGGATTCAGATCGACCGGATGCCATCTGGCTATTGAACGTGCGCCGAAACAACTCTTGCCCATGCTCAGATGGGATTAGTTGGCGAAGCCGTGCGGGGAGACGTTCATATGGCATATATCACCTGCTAAAAGAAAGACGCTGTGGCGGTTATACCACAGCGTCTATGTATTCTACAAGGTTTTGGATTTAGGGTTCAGGTCAGGGCGGTATGAGAAAACGGAAAAAGTTGATACATCGGAAATCCAAATCCATACCAAACATACGGCCCTCCTCGCGGTGACAAGACCACTATGAGGCGTCATTAGGTGAGCGTCAAGCGTTCTCCATGTACCCGAATAGACCAGCCGTAACGTCAAGCCCCTTAGACCCCTTGAACGTAAAACCTACCCACTCGCCAGCGGGTATAGGGAATGGCCCAAAACCCGTAAATGTTGCCGATCCATTCTGCAAACCTACCGCACCAAGAGGATGCAGATAACCTTGATCCGCAAAGCTGTCACCGTTGATGAAGCTGGTCTCAAGTTTAACCACACATCGCGCATCCGCAGTTGCCGACGCAGACCCAGCATACATGGATGTAATCATCAGGCGCTTGCCCGCAGGAACGCGATGTAGGCTTGTGTTGAACTGAATGTCTCCGGCAGGCATATAGGCGTAAGTTACGCCTCCGTTTGTAAACGACACTGCCCCAATGACAGGCCCATTCTTTGAGTAGGCATTATTTATGGCGCGAATGTCTGTTGCTGTCGTGGTAACTGGCGTTGTGCCAGTTAAGGTCACAGTTTCCGTGCGCTCAATAAGGTTACCGTCAAGGTAACGAATACCAATATCACCAGTATCGCTTGTGGACGTAGATACAAGTGTGAGTTGGATATTATCAGGTACGGTCAGCGTAAGTGGCATTCCAGTTTCCCAGACAATGCCATTTTCCACTGCGCGATCACTGATAAACTCACCGAATGTGCTGTACGGGTACGATCCGGGTACATTACCGCGAGCAATGTCGTCACGGTTATTTGTGCGCCAAAGACGCTCAGGCCAACCGGACGTTTTGAATGAATACGGCATTCTTACTCCTCACCCTGCTCTGCGTTCTGCGCATCAGCGTTTGGGCGCGGTCTGTTTGGGTCCGCCATTGGCAGACCCGCAACATCACGCAAATGCTTATCCAAACCTTCGTCTGGGAACAAATCTACACCAGACAGAGCGAGACGCTGAATGAATGTACCAAGTTCGTCGAGATCCACAGGAGCGATGCGACCACGGGAAATCTTTGGCATATCGTCAGGGTTCATACCATTCAGTTCCCACAGATATGGAAGCAACTTGCGATTAAGCTGCGCAGCGATGGTGTCTGCGTATCCTTCAAGAGCCTTTAGGAATAGCTGTGACTTGGACTGCGATAGGGCAAACGAACCGCGCTCACTTGAACCAAGCAAGACGAAATCAGCCATTGCCGACATTGCCATTTCCTGTTGGTAACGAGTGATGACTTTACCCGTATCAATGTCACGCGATCCTCGCGAAGCAATCAGATCGAACTCAACCATCAAGTTGTTCGTCTGCTTTCCGTCGTCATCCGCGTAGCGATCAGATGGTAGGATGATATAACCCTGCTCGTTCCGCTTAACGTCACGGGCGATCTTTTTCATACTATCGAAAAGGGCTTTTTGTGAATCCGAAGCATCGGAAGACATAAACTCTGACGGAATGCGTACAATGGGAAGACCGTTCAACTCACGCTCAATACCAACGCCTTCAAAATACTTGATGTTGTTTGAGGCTCGCCATGATGTGAATGCAGAACGCAGTACAGAACGACCACTTGGCTCGGATGAGATGGAAGTAGTGCGGAAATGCAGCAGTTTTGGATATGGGATGTACACGTTCTTCTGAGACGCCACCTGCCAAACACCAAGGACATCGCCGTTTTCCTTGGTCTCAAAGCGGTCGATAGTCCATTGAGCGCGACCCGCCAGCTTCTTCATGCGGATCATACCGTCAGAATCGCGACGCGGCACCATCTCAAATAGACTGAACCCATAGGGTAGCATGGTCAGAACATCAGCGATGAACTCTTCAAAAGACTTATCGTCCATTCCGTGCATGACGGATTTGGTAAACTCGACCGCGCTATCCGACTCACCATCAACCCGCCATTCAATAGAACGCAGCATCATCGTCATAGCAGTAAGAATAGCTCCGATAATCGGATCATTCTCAGCCATCTCACGATATTTCTTAATCCCATTGCGGCCACGCAACTGGATGACAAACTCGTCTTGCCTAATCCCCCAATCGGGTCTGCTGTCTGAGGCTACGCCTAGTTCTACGAAATTCCGGGCCATTTAGGTAATCCTATGTGCTTGTTGAACGCATTATAGATCAAATCTAAGCGATTTTGAATACATTGTCTTGGCGTTCACCAACAACCATCAGATTTGTCGTTTTACGGCCCTTCCTAGTCATAACAGACAGGGCGTTAAAGGCTGATGCCGTGGAGTCCACTTGGTCCTTATACTTTCCTTTAGGGAAGAACCTCAATTCGTCCACCCAATCTTTCGTCCAGACACGCTTTAGTGCGCTCACGCGACCAATCTCAATCTGCGAGGCCAACGGCTCTGCGCGGGTCTCCTTTGAGCCAGACTGAGGCTCCGCTTTGGCGTTATAGCCAGTCAGCAATGCGATGATATCCTGAACAACCACTTTCCCTGCGGCACCAGGGTCTTGTGGGACGATGATCTTTGTCCCAATCCCGTCCTGTTCAGCGGTCTTCTCAATAAGCTGTCGTACCGCACCGCCACCAAGCTGCTTACGGATGACATCGACGACATAAAATTGCTTAGAGTTCTCTCCGTATAACATTTTCGTACCTACGGTGTACGCCCCTTTACCTTCACTGCCCGCCAAGTCCCACGCACGTACCGAAATGAAGTTCTCATCAGGCAGATCATCGATCTGGCGAATATTATCGACTTGGAACATGCCGCCCTTACGAGGAACGGGTCTCTGTTGAAGCTGTGACGACGAAGCGTAAGGGCCGAGGGCTTTTTTAAGGCTCTCAACAGCGTTTGCGCTGAACCGCCCAGGCCACATCAGTTCACCGTCGATTTTGCGCGGATCGGTCCAGCCAATGCCCGTTGTCTTGCGCTGTTCCTCTTCCCATTCCATTGGGATGTTCAAATGCTCATAACCGAGGTCCAAAGCGGCAGAATATACATCTTCCTCGTGAATACGCTGACCGACAACAACTATAGGGCTATTATCCAAGTCGTTTACGCGAGTTTGGAAGGTTTCTTGGAACCAACTAATGGCTACGGAGCGTTTGATGTCGGATTCACCATCAGAGACGTTGTGCGCATCGTCTAGAATCAGGAAGTCACCACGAAAGCCAGTGGTCGCGCCCCCAACCGAGATCGCCCGTAGACCACCCATGCTATTGTTATCAAAGTTGACCTTCGCACCTTGCTCAGAACTGATGGTTACACCAAAGTTGTTCTGATACCAGTCCGTCTGCAATACGGTTCGTGCGTAGTAGTTATCGCGCTCTGCTAGTGCGATTGCATAGGATGCGCCAATAACCCTCGCCCAAGGCTTTTTCGTCCATATGAACAGAGGTAACATAACTCGCGATAGGCGGCTTTTCGATGCACCGGGCGGGATGTTGATGACAAGGCGCTTGATGTCCCCGTTAACAACAGCCTCAAGGTGTTCACAAATAGCTTCTAGCGCCCAACCCTCTTTCATGCGGACGCCCGGCTCCAAAATCGGCCACGCTTGCCGCGTAAACTCCAAAAGGCTCCGTTTCGCAAGTTCTGCGCGGATCTTCTGTAGGGCCTCTGGCCCAATCTCTTGGATTTGTTCGGGTGTTAGCTGCATTTAGGTGGATCAGTTCCTTGTTTCCCTGAGATTAACATAAAAAAAAGCCCAGCGCAAAGGCTGAGCTTAGTTGTTTTCAGGCAGGGAGGTAATGTTGAGAACTATAGTATCTGATCAGCTATGAAATCAACTGCTATTTTTAGATCATCCAATGTGCCGTTGTTATCGATCACATAATCTGGGTCCGCTGAGTGTTTTGCTATATCCATGCTACCCGTCTCAGGGGGCAGATGCTCAGATCGATCAACCCAAATGACATAGTCGAACAGCAGCGCATCACGACACGCCAGAAGCTCATCCATACGCCTCATACCCACGTACATGTCATAGCCGCGCTCAAGCATTGTACGTGCCGTTCTGGTCTTGTCAGGCGTATTGTATGCCGAGATCATCTCCATCCAGAGTTGGCGGAAGTTCATGCGATCAGCAAACATAGCTTCAAAGCTATCATACCGCGCAACACCCCAGTTATCCCACATCACTTCGCGTCCAACGAACTCGGACGATGATGTGAACTTGAACCCATACTTGTCGCTTAGAATTTCACCAACGGTATCCTTACCGTGTCGCGCATAGCCTAGTATCAACAATCTGGGTTTGCGCATGGCGTCGATGTCATCTTGCGTGATCATCACACGTCTCCTTTAGTCTAATTGCTGCTTGGACAGCCCAGAAGAAACCCTCTGCGCTGTCACTCACTTCACAGGCGGCGCTCACAGCCTCTATGCTCAGACCTTCACACGCAACGTCTAGTATTGCTGCGATATAATATTCGCTATCGTCCAGAACCACAGACGATATCCTGTAGATCAGCGGATGCGCAAATGGCTGTCAGAAAATCCTCATCATTTTCTGACACATCATCAGCTTCAAACACAACCGCCAAGGGCAGGTCATGCACTTTAGCTATCGTTAGAGCCAGTTGCCTGAGATCAAGGCCCGTATAGTTTGAGAACATGTTCGATGGCTTCGATGTCACGGGCATACCCCTTCTTGTCATCAGGGTGTGTGGTTGGGTTGCGATACCCATCAACCATAGAGTTCAGAAGATCACGCAGACCCGCCACAACAATCCCGTCCAATGTCTCATAGTCTAACTTCACTTTCGGCATGGAATGGCCTCCTCCAATAGTTTTGTTAGATAGCTGCGCGTCACCGAGTGCTTCCGCATCAAACCCGCTTTGCTCTCACCACCCCCATACTCTGAAAGGATGACCAAGTCCCGCTCATCCCTCTCGCGCTCGCTCATATGAAAAACCACCTTGCCATGAGCGCGATTGCCAACACCATGATCGGGATTGAGTGGTAGGCTGGCAGATCATCGTAAAACCAGATCAGGAAGTCTTTGACGTGTTTCATTTCAAAACCTTTGCAATATAATCGAATTGACCTTTACCTACGCGCCTTTGGTAGAGGATAACATCTCCCCGCAGATGCGATTCCCACGCGGCTTTGGGATTAGGCAACTTACGATACAGCGCAGTGGAGCTATCCAAGCAATGAAGCCCCGTATGGTAAACAATCTCATCACCAACCTCGGACCTAGCCAGTCTATCGTAAAAATCCATCATTCAGTCAGCGCCTTCCATGAATGTTCAAACAACGGGGCGATAATCTCCCCAGCTTGCTCCTCGCATAAACCACCATCGAGCGCAGCCTTATAGCGAACAAACGAATCGTGATGCTGATCATTAAACAACATTCTCAGATTGCTGTCATCAACAATCATAAGGTCGCTGCCGCAAATAAACCCCTGGATCATCATACATCCCCATTGTCACAGGGCCGACAACACGACCATCCTCCAGTTCGTAATACCTACCCTCTATGAGCGGGAAATCATCATCAGTGAAAAACATATTGATTCTCCTTTTGTGTAAGAGCCTCTTAACAGGTTTTCCAGACTCTACAAGAAATATTTTATTAACACTAATCCTAAAATCATGAAAATATTTGGTTGGTGTTAAGGGTGGCCCGGCTCCGAATCGCTTCGGGCTTTTAAGAAACTACGCTGATGTCAAGTGGCAAT
>Ga0208545_1000292_pt1 | contig 23987 bp, 30 predicted proteins | sample DEB08_DNA_12_FD_185498 | JGI IMG/M metagenome (GOLD analysis project Ga0208545, IMG submission 185498) | Aqueous microbial communities from the Delaware River and Bay under freshwater to marine salinity gradient to study organic matter... | ecosystem: Environmental > Aquatic > Marine > Coastal ... | reverse complement strand
GTTGCGGCAGAACTAGCCGCTAAGATCATGTCTGGTGCATCTATTGATGAACAAAAGGGAAAGTAAGAGAGGACAATGATTTTTTTGCTCAGTACGCTTTAGCAGAAAAACTAGGTCTGACGGTATCAGATCTACAAGAAAAAATGTCATTGTCCGAGTTTAACGGTTGGATTGCTTATTTGGAGTATAAGAGCGAACTAGAAAAAAGAAATGGCTAATAAAGATTATAGATTTAATATAACCGCGCAGAACAAGACTCAGCAGGCGTTTAGTCAAGTCAATCGCAGTTTAGATAAAACACAAAAAAGTATGGCTTTTATGAAAAAGTCTTTTGTTGGTTTATTAGGAACTGCGGCTATAGCTAATTTTAGTAGACAGACATTACAAACAGCAGACGATTTAGCCAAAGTTTCATCATCTATAGGTGTAGGCGCAGAGTTTTTACAAAGATTTCAATTTGCGGCTGAACAATCTGGTGTTTCCGCAGAAGGTTTTGATAAGAGTTTACGTTTCTTCTCTAAAACTATGGGTGAAGCAACAATGGGGCTTGGTCTAGGTTTAGATGCAGTAGATCAGTTAGGCGTTTCATTAAAAGATGCACAAGGGGAAACAAAATCTATAGATGATTTGTTTATAGAGTTTATGCACGCTTTAAGTGGTGTAGAAAACGCGACAGAAAAAGCAGGATTAGCAACAAAACTATTTGGTAGAGCAGGTATACCAATGGTCAACATGATACGTGATGGAACAGATGCCATGTTAGATTTAGCCGCAGTTGCACCAGGTGTTTTAACAGACGAAGACACAAAACGAGCAGAAGAATTTAACGATGCTATGAATGTTTTATCACGTACACTTAGGGGGCCTGTGCAATCTGGAATCATTAGCATAGTAGATGGCGGTAGAAAAATGTTTAATTTTTTTGAAAAATTAATGGATGATAATCCAGATAATTTTCAACAAATATTTTACGGCGATCCTAACAACAATAAACCTAAGAAAAAATTTGAAAGGGATGTTGTAGGCACTACAAAAACGGTTGATAAAAGATTACAAGCCTTTGCGGAAAGAATTAAAGAAAGCTTAAAAACACCTACAGAAAAAATAGCAGATTTTAGAGAAGAATTAGAATTAGCTGTATCTGAAGGCATATTTGACAAGTCTAAAATAGATGCGGCAGTAGCCGTATTTAGTGAATCAGTTACTAAAGGCGTAGAAGACACAATGACTGTTGTAAAACAGTTTGAAGACACGATAGAAGGATCTTTAGAAGGCGCATTTACAGATTTCTTTGACAGAACTAGTGAAGGCTTTATGAACATGCGTACATTATTTAAAACTGTGATTGATTCAATAATTCAAGAAGTTTTAAGACTTGCAGTTATTAAGCCTATTGTTGATTACATAATGGGTGGGCCTGTAAAAACTATATCAAGTATATTTGGTAAAGCATCTGGCGGCCCTGTTACTGGTGGTAGAACTTATATGGTTGGAGAAAGAGGCCCAGAATTATTTACTGCACCAGGTAACGGCAACATAGTACCAAATAACAAAATGGGCATGGCAGGTGGCGGCACAACAAATGTAAACATTACTTACGACATAAAAGCATTTGACTCAAAAGATGCTACAGCCGCTATTGCAGAACAAGCACCAACAATCGTTGGAATAGTAGAACAATCATTTAACAAACGTGGCAGAAGAGGGCCATTAGGAGTATGAGCGGAACATTCCCTACCACCCCTGCCCCACTTACTATAGAAGTACAGAGTTTTGAACCTACATTACTTAGTGTTGCCAATAACTTACGAAGACAAGCTAGATCCAGAGGTGGGCAAAGATGGTTATTTAAATGCACATTCCCTCCATTAGCCAGAGCAGACTTTGATCCTATATTTGCCTTTAGTGTTGCACAACGCGGACAGTTTGAAACCTTTACCTGGGTACCTAACACAATAGGCACAACAAGAGGTGCATCTAGTGAGACACCTGTAGTAAATGCGGCATTAGCGGCAGGAGTTTCTACAGGCACAGTAGATGGCTTAACCGCCAGTACATCTAACATCCTAAGATCTGGTGATTTCTTTAAATTCTCAGGTCACACAAAAGTTTATATGGTTACTTCTGATATGAGCAGTAACGGATCTGGCGTTGCTACCCTTAATTTTTCTCCTAGATTAGAAAGCGCAGTTGCGGATAATGAGACTCTTACCATTGCTTCTGTGCCTTTTCAGGTGGCTTTCGCCAGTGACGTTAGAGGTTATACAACAGATCCTACAGCCTACTATCAATATGAAATAGATCTTATAGAGGTTACATAGATGGCAAACAGAGGAAGTACAACTGCTTTCCAAACTGAGATCAAAAAAGATCAGTCTCACCCTCTGCATTTAATAGAGGTGTATTTAGACAGTGCCACTTACTACGTCACAGACAATTACAGGGATGTTGTTTACGACAGTAATACCTATGATGCTCTTGGTTTCTTTTTAAACTTTGCAAACATAGAAGAAAGCACAGAGGTTACAGCATCTAGAATTACACTTAGCTTGTCTGGTGTTGATCAGCAATACACTAATCTGTTTTTGACTGAGAACTATGTAGATAGACGTGTCGTTATTAGAAAAGCATTTATTGACACGTCAAATGCACTTATAGCAAATCCAGTCACTATATTTGATGGAAGATTAGACTCACCTGTTATTACAGAAGATGCCGACACTGGTTTAGCCACAATAGCTGTTGTTGCTTCTAACCAATTTGTAGATTTTGAGAAGACACCAGGACGATACACTAACCACGAAAATCAACAGCTACACTATCCAGGTGATAACGGTTTTATTTACGCTTCACAAATTATAAAAGACATAGTGTGGGGGCAAGAATTTAACGGCGGTAACAGAGTAGAAGGTGCAGGATCTTTAACTGGTGAAATAACTGGTGCTTCTTACACAAACACAGGTGATATAGGCACTGAATCTGTATTGGTTACTAACCCTTGGGGCAATCCTATAACAATAAGTGTAGATCTTGGTGATAGAGTTTATGTAAATGTTGCAGAGCATGATCTTAGCACTGGTGATACTGTTGAAATAGATGGTGCAGAAGACACAACAGAAGTACCCGCAACATCTATAAATGGAGAAAAAACGGTCACTGTTGCAGATCTAAACACTTTTTATTTTGATATAGAAGAAACAGTAACCGTAGTAGAAAATTTTACAGGTGGCAAAAACTTAACTATATATAGCGAACCGCCAATAACTACAGGATTAAAAACAGAAACAACAACCAACAAAGAAAATTACGTTGAAGTTTTAGATCCGACAGAAACGTCTAAAGTTGGTGATTTTATAAAGTTTGAAAACACAGGTGACATAGGCGGTATCACAGAAATAGATCTAACCAATAGAGCCTACGAAGTTAAAGAAGTTGCAAGCAACGGTGTAAGAACAGCAAAAGTAGCTGTAGTAAAAGAAGAAAAAACAACAGCACCGCCAATATCAACAGATACGACAGTAGCTAATACAGTAACAATAAATATAGCAGATCATGAATTAAACATAGGTGATACTTTAGTTATTGCAGGTTCAGCCGATGTAGGTGGTGTAGCCGCCGCAAGTATTAACGGTACAAAAACAGTAGCATCAATAAAAAGTAACAATGCAGTAAACGTAACAGTAACAGATTCTGTAACCAGTACCGTGAACAACGGTGGAGGTGACGGCGTTACTATAGATGGTTTGTCACCCAATAGCCCATTTGTAGCAACAACTTCAGGAAGTACAACCGTCACCTTTCATCACACAGCACATGGTTTAGCCGTAGGAGACACAGTTTCAATAATAGGATGCACTAGCGTTGGTGGCGTTCCTGCATCTGATCTTAATAAATCGCACATAGTAGCAAGCGTTCCAAATGCAAATAGTTTTACTGTTACGGTAGCTACTACCGCTACATCAACAGCACAAGGCGGCGGTGCTTATACTTATGTAAAGCTACCTGTAAAAGCAAGCAGTGTGGCTAGGGGTGGTAAAAAAACTACTACTTTAGATCTACGAATTGCAAGACCACAAGAAAACATTAAATACGCAATACCACAATGAAGGACATAGAAACTATAGCGTTTGCACAAAAAGAACTAAATACCCCATTCGCCTGGGGTACTAATGATTGTAATACCTTAGTGCTTAAATACTTAGACGAAGTATGGGGCAATGATGTACAAAGTATGATCTATAGCAAATACAAAACTAAGATAGGTGCTGTCAAATTTAATAAAAAACAAAAATACACTTTTACAGATGGAATTATAGAAGAATTAGGGGCTACAAAATTACCACCTAAACTAGCCAGAACTGGCGATATATTAATTGTGCATACTAAAGGCTTTGAAATGGGGCATATTTGTTTGGGATCTAAAATATTATCTGTAATAGAAGACAGTAAAACATCTATAACAAGAATTGATGGTTTTGATTATTTTAATTGGGCATTGAGGATTAATTAATGGGGCAGGCAGTAGCTTTTGTAAAAGGAACGATTGAGTTTTTTACTTTATTATTTTCTTATGCAACAGGTAATTACATTGCAGGACAGGTATTAGGCTATGTAGCGGCAGGTGCTTTTTTTAACGCTGTTGGCGGTGCCATACAGGGCTTATATGAGATACCCAGAATAGGACTAGCACAACAAGGCGCAACAGTTCTAAGCAACAGCAGATCCAGTTCTGCCCCCTTGCCTGTCATCTATGGCGCGAGGCGTGTAGGTGGTGTGCAAGTGTTTGTGTCGGCTTCTCCTGGTTATGTTGATGTAAGCGATGATTACCCAAATGGGCAGATGCCTAATGAATACCTAAATATGGTTATTGCACTCTGTGAAGGGCCAATAGGTGCTGTAAAAAAAGTTTATGCTAATAACGTAGAGATCTGGCCACAGATGGACGCAAGATTTGAAGGTAAGGCCTATGTAAGTGTGCATAGAGGTGAAGCCACTCAAGCGGCAGATGCAGAGTTAGTTGGTACAGCTAACTCAGACGGTAAGCCATTTGTATGGGATTCTACATATAAATTAAGCGGTGTTGCTTATCTTTATCTTAGGCTAGAAGCTGATTCGGATGTTTGGGGATCTGGTGTGCCTACTATTAATGCAGATATATTAGGTAAGGTTGTTGAAGACACAAGAGCCACTTATTCTGGAACTGCATTTTCTATTGATAGATACAGTAATAATCCTGCTCTTTGTATCAAAGACTATTTGACTAATTCTATCTACGGTAAGGGCATATCAGGAACACAAATAAGCACATCATCATTTGAAGCGGCGGCAAATTATTGTGATGAACTAATTACTATTACAAAAGACGATGGTACAACCGTCACACAGAAACGATTTACGATGAATGGCGTTGTTTCTGTTGGTGAATCAAGCATGAACATACTTAATAAATTACTTACGTCCTGTAGGGGTATGCTTGTGTTTAGTGGTGGTTTTTACAAACTAATTATAGATAAGGCAGAAACAGCTTCATTGACGTTTGACGAATCAACCATCATGCCTAATTTTAATATTACGTTACCTGGTAAACAAAGTTTAGCTAACAGAGTACAAGCAAACTTCTTTAATCCAGAGAATGAGTGGCAAGCAGATTTTGTATATTCAGAGAGTAGCACCTACAAGACACAAGATAATAATTTATTATTAGAGCGCAAAATAGAACTGCCCTTTACTGCTAATTATTACCAGGCACAAATGATTGCAGAACAGGTTTTAAAACAAAGTAGACAGGGCATCATTATTGATTTTAGGACACTACAAGAAGGTTTGTTGGCAGAAGTAGGCGATGTCATATACATAAAATTAGATGCGCCTGGTTGGTCTAGTTTAAATAGTGGTGCAGGTAAATTATTTAGAGTTATACAAATAGGCATAGAGGCTAACGATGAAATTTCTATAATAGCTAGGGAATACGATGCAGATGTTTACACAGTAGGCACCGCAAATACTTTTGATACCGCTCCTAATACAAATCTACCAGATCTAAGCACTGTATCTAAACCAATCAATCCAGTTGCAACAGAAGCACTATTTTTTAATGATCCTAAAATTACAAACAGAGTTACTTTAACTTGGGCGGCACCTACTTCGCCTTACATAAAACATTACGAAGTAGCAATCATAGGCCGCGCCGCAGGACAAACTTCCTATACACAAGTAGGAACGGTTACTGGCACACAATTTACAATAGATAATTTAGATCCTCGTGTGTATCAATTTGCTATAAGAGCAGTAAATACAGCAGGTTTTAAATCTAATTATGTTACAAAACTTATAAACGTAAAAAGCACGACTGTACTGCCTGCCGTTAATGCTCCTGGTATAACAGGCGTAGTTGAATCACTTATATCAACTACAGCAGGTTCAGGTGTAAAAGCTAAAGCGGTGTTATCTTGGGTGGCACAAAGCAACACAGATTGGGAAGCATTAGGTGTATACATAGAAAGTTATGAAGTTGAATATAAACTTTCTAGCGTATCTAATAATTTTGAACGCTTAGGATCTTCTACTGGTACTTTCTTTGAGTTTTTTGACATTGCACCAGGCAATTATGACTTTAGAGTAAGGGCTGTAAACGATGCAGGTATCAAATCACCTTACGGAACCGTTACAGCAGAAATAACAGGACTTAGTGCCGCACCTGCTAATGTAACAAACTTTTATTTAAGAGCAGAAAGCACACAAGCTAACTTGTCTTGGACACCTACTACAGATCTAGATGTTAAAGTTGGTGGTACATTTGAAATAAGACACAGCGTGGCTACTAGCGGTGCTACTTGGGGTACGTCTATAAAAATAGGATCAGATGTACCAGGATCTTCTAACTCTGCTTCAATGCCTTTGTTAGTAGGTACGTATTTAATTAAAGCTGTAGATTCAACAGGAAATAAATCAGTAAGTGCTACAAGTATTGTCAATACTGTTACGCCGTCAATACAAGAAAAAAGAACACAACAAACTATTACAGATACTACCTTTACAGGCACAAAAACAAATATGGTAGTTGATGCTGAAAGCGGTGTACTTAAGTTCGAAGCTGATACGCTTATAGACAGCAAAACAGAAAATATAGACACTTGGGGCTTATTTGATGCCATTGGTGGTGTTGACACTTCTGGATCTTACGAGTTTGCTAGTTACATAGATCTAACGCGTGTAATGTCAGCCACATTAACAGGCAATATAACTTTTACTACGGTTGCTACAACAGATATATGGGATAACAGAGCAGGTAATATTGATACTTGGGAAGCTATAGATGCCAATACATTTGATGATGTAAACGCTACTTTATTTATTGCTACTACCAATGATGATCCTGCAAGTGGATCTGCAACTTATTCAGCGTACCAAGAATTTACGATTGGTAACTATTACGGCAGAGCTCATAAATTCAAATTGGAATGTACAACAGGCGATACAACACACCAAATTAACGTATCGCAGTTATTAGCAAAAGCAGAGGTTTACTTTAGATTTGAATCAGAAACAGGCACTACAGCTACAGGCGGTACAGCATTTACCTATGACACACCATTCTTAGCTGTGCCACAAATAGCCATCACTGCTAACGATATGGCTACTGGTGATTACTATGCGATAACTAGCAGTTCTGCTACAGGATTTACACTTAGGTTTTATAACGCAAGCGGTGCAGGCATAGCCAGAACTGCTTACTACTTAGCAAGAGGATATTGACAATATGAATATGCAACTTACGGTCTTTTATACAAAATTTATAACATGTAAAGGTGGGTTTTAGATGGCACAACATGATTACGTTATAGCTAATGCCTCTGGTGCAACAGTTAGGGCAGATATTAACAATATGGCATTGGCCATATCTTCAAACAATAGCGGATCTTCCGCACCTGGCACCACCTACGCTTATCTTTGGTGGTTAGACACTTCTGCTAATGTATTAAAATTAAGAAACAGTGCGAATAACGCCTGGATTACTATGCCCTTCTCTGTTACTGCTAATAACACGGTAGATATAAACGGCGGTACTATTGATGGCACTAACATAGGTGCCAGTTCAGCAGGAACAGGTGCTTTTACAACATTAACGGCAACTACATTTACATCCGCAGGTATAGACGATAACGCAAATGCAACTGCTATAACTATTAATAGTTCTGAACAAGTTGGAATAGGAAGAGCCCCAGGTGAAATTTTAGATATAAAAGCATCTTCAGGAGATACAAGGTTAAGACTAGAAGCAGTTAGTGGTTCTGACACAGAAATTAAGTTTTTTAATGATGGCTCTGCACAATACACAATAGGGCATGATGATGGTACAGATAATTTTGTTATTGGTCTTGCTAATGTAGATGAACCTAAAGTATCAGTAAATAAAAGTGGAAACGTAGGCATAGCAACTCCGAACCCACAAACAACCCTTGATGTTACGGGTACGTTTGCTATTTCTAATAGTACCTCTAGTTATTGGAAGTTTGATAGGGATGATTCAGATGGAAGATTAAAGATTAGTGATTCTTCTGCTGAAAAGTTCAGTATAGAAACAGATGGTAAAGTAGGCATAGGAACTACGAGTCCTGATGTTCTATTACACCTTAAATCTACTAGCGCACATATATCACAGAAAATAGAGACAACCGTTTCAACTGGTAATGCCAAGTTATTTTTATTGGGGCATTCAGTTGGAGATTCAGTCTTATGCTTTGGGGATAATGATGATGCTGATGTTGGCAGTATTTTCTATGACCATTCCTCTAATTATATGTCATTTACTACGAATACCGCAGAAGCTATGCGTATTGATTCATCTGGAAGAGTAAAAGCACAATGCTTGAGTGGAGTAGGTGGTTTTTATCTAACTGAAGGTACAGCAGATGCTTTTAGTATAAATTCAGAAGGTGCTAATGGAAATTTACTCTTTAAGGATATATATAACTCTTCAGAAAGGATGCGTATTCTTGCAAATGGAAACGTGGGCATAAACACTACAAATCCAGGTGATAAATTATCTGTTTGCGGTTCTGTAAGATTCAACACAACACCGAATGATGGAGAAGAGGCAAGGCATTATTTTACTGTAGGTGGTGGCGCAGATGCCGCAACTTACACTATGTATGATGGCGGTCAAAATGCTAAGGTTTTCTTTACTGGTAACGGTGGTTCTTATTTTACTGGAGGCAATTTAGGTGTTGGAGACGATTCACCTGCTTACCGTTTAGAGCTTCCAAATACTGGAAGTGCAGCAGGTCAAGGTAGGGCAAATGCTTGGGTTACTTATTCAGACAGTAGAATAAAATCAAACATACAAACTCTTTCTTATGGACTAGATATCGTTAAACAATTAAAGCCATCACAATATAAACATCATAATTCAATAAAACAAGACGGACAGTTTGTAAAACAAGACGAAGGTACAAACGATATAGGTTTTATAGCACAAGAAGTTTTACCTTTGATACCTGAAGTAGTAAGTGTACCTGTAGATACAGATAAAGATTTGTACTCAATCAGTTATCAAAAACTTACAGCAGTTTTAACAAAAGCAATACAAGAACAACAAACAATTATAGAAGACTTAAAAACTAGAATAGAAACCTTAGAAGGATAAAATTATGGCAATTTCATATGCATGGGATGTAAGTACAGTTGACACTTACCCAACAAAAGACAGCAATAGTGATGTAGTTTATAACGTACATTGGAGACTTACCGCAACAGATGGCACTAACAAAGATTCAGATGGTAACAACTGGATAGCTACAAGTTACGGAAGCCAAAGTTTAGACACAGATAGTATCTCTAGCTTTACAGCCTTTGGAAGTCTTGATGCCGCAAAAGTACAAGGTTGGGTAGAAGCGGCTTTGACTGCTGATACTGTTACAGCCATGAAAGCAAGTTTAGATGCACAGATAGCAGAAAAGATAACACCCACAAGCGTACAAAAAACAATTTCTTAAACCAAAACCATTAAATAGGAGTGCAAAACCAATGGAAAACAAAAATGAAGAAAATAAAAGAGAAGATAAAGAAAGCCTGGAGCAAACTCAAGGCACTATTCAAAAGCAAACCTTCGACATAAATATGCCTGATGGCAATGTTGTTAGTAGTGATTCACTAGACGAACATCAATACAAAGTGGCCGCAACCATGCAACATCTACAAAACCAGATAGAGCAGTTAGCACCACAAGTACAAGAATTTGAACTTAAAAGAGATCATTTCAGCCTTAAACAAAAAGAACTACAGGATCTATTAGGATCTAATGGAAAGCCAAACTGAAACAATTACAACACTAGAAGCGTATCAGCGTGAAAATGCTATACGCTTTAAGTACATAGAAGACAGATTAGACGAAGGATCTGCAAAATTTAAAAGACTAGAAACTATTATGTGGGGTATTTACCCACTTATCATCACTACCCTGCTCGCCTCTAGGTATATTTAAAATGGATGATGCGGTTCTTATTATCTCAGAATTGGGGGTTCCTACTGCGGCACTTGTAGCTGTAGGGTTCTTTCTTTATAAACTTATATTTAAGATCATTGACGGCATGACTGAGAAGGTAGATGTCCTAGATGATAAGGTGCAAGCAAGCCTTGATACGATGGAAGAAAGGCTAACAACAAAACTAGATTCACAATATGGGATTATAGTCAGCTTGATTGATAGGGTAAGAATGATAGACCAATCACTTATAAGAAATGATGTGTTACTAAAGACCTTAGTAAAGATGCCAGAGTTGATAGACACCAACGAAATAACTAAGGCACAAAAAGAAGATCAAAGAAGGGATTGATGGGCAATACAGAAGTTAAATTATTGCTTGTAAACATTATCTTTTTTGTCCTGGTGTTTCAGATAGTACAGGCTGATGAAATGGTGCATGAGTTTAAATCACCTTCTTTTAGCGGTGTGGGTACGTCTAATCATTACTTTTTTATAGAACAAACTGAAGCAAATAGAAAAAAAGCCTTACGTGAGGAGATCCAGGCATTACAAGACGAAATAGAGCGCGAACAAAATAACACTGTAGAAGCAAGGTTTATGCGGAATCTCACCAGTCGTATCTATGCCAACATTTCAAAAAGAATAGAAGATGCCTTGTTTGGTGAAGATCCACGCACTAGCGGATCTATGGAATTAGACGGCAATTTAATTGAATACGAGATAACAGATGATGAAGTTAGAGTTACAATCATTTCAGAGGATGGCACTGAAACTACTGTGGTTGTGCCTATTGGCGGTTTTGGTTTCTAGTTGCAGTCTAATGATTGATCCCCTAGAAAATAATCTTCCACCCATAGAGTACATAGAAGATGCACAGTTACAGACATTGCATACAGAGTTGGCAAATGTACAAGAGCCAGTTAGAAAACCTGTTATTGCCGTTTATGATTTTACAGATCAAACAGGACAAAGAAGATCTAATTCTAAATACGCTACATTTAGTACAGCACTAACCCAGGCACCACACGCCTATCTAATACGCGCACTAAAACATTCTAACTTCTTTGATGTAGTAGAAAGAGTGTCCTTAGATGCAGTAACTAAAGAAAGGCAGTTAATTAGATCTACCAGAGATACATTTAACGAAGATACACAGCTTATGCCGCTCGTTTTCGCAGATCTCATCATGGTTGGATCCGTCCTATCTTATGAAGCAAATATTGAATCGTCAGGTCTGGGGATTAGGTGGCTATCAGTGGGCGCAAATCGTCAAATAAGAAGAGATCAAATAACATTAAGCTTACGCACAGTTTCAGTAAGTACAGGCAAAGTTATAACAGAAGTTTTAGTTACTAAGACGTTGTTTTCAGCATCTTTAGATAACGATGTATTTAGGTTTATTAGCGAAGGCACCGAATTGATAGAAATGGAAGGTGGCTCTGTAGCAAATGAACCAATGTCAGTGGCACTACAAATAGCAATAGAGAGTGCTGTACTGGCAACTATAAACGAGGGTGTAACACTTAATTTATGGAGGTATAAAGAATGAAAAAACTAATTATATTATTAATATTATCTACACCCTTGCTAGCAAATGATAACGAAATTTGGATCAACCAGGTTGGATCAACAGGAGCCGCAAGTATAGACCTGGAACAATTAGGAACAGGAAACATTATTGGTGGCGCGGGTAGTACAGCAGGAGATCTTACAGCGTTTCAATTTACATCAAATATAGCTACATTAGATATAAACCAGATTGGTGATTCTAATAAATGGTTAGGAAAGATAATTGGTGACTCTTTTGTGGGATTTTATGAATTTGACGGCGATTCAAATACGTTTAATACAAGTGTAGATCCTACAAATACTTACAATGCAGATTCATCAAATATAAATGTAGATGTTACAGGTAATAGTAATCAATTTACGCTTAACCAGGCTAACGCGGCGCAGGCTAGTAATTTAGATTTAGATTGGATAATAAATGGATCTAGTAACTCAATTACAGCCGCTATAGATATAGATCTAGCTACAAATTATGTTGATTTTGATGGATCTGATAACACATTAACTTATGACGGTGATGGTGCATCTAATGGCTTCTTTCATTTAGAACATGATGGTTCAGACCGTACATTTTCTATAGAACAACAATCTACTTTAAATAATGATTGGCTTAAAATTATATCTAGCGGCACTGGTACTTCTAGCATCTGTGTCGTTCAGAGTGACGGCGGTACCAGTACCTCTTGCTAGTATTGGGAACATAAGCGAACTTAACGGCAATGCTCAAGTAGTAAGAGATAAACCGTATGGCGCAGAAATAGATTTTGCTATACAACAGCTTGACGATGTAAAAACGCAACGCGGTAGAGTACAAATTACTTTTGAAGATGAAACGCAAGTGCGTGTCATGGATCATAGCCGTTTAAAAATTACTAAGTATATTTATGATCCAGATCCTAACAAATCAGAAATGGCCTTACGTTTTGCTTCTGGTAGTGCAAGGTTTTTAACAGGTAAATTTAATAACAAGAAAGCTATACGTATAAAAACACCTAGTGCAGATGTTTATGTGCGAGGTACAAACTTTTCTGTGACTACACGCGAAGAGGGTTCTTCACTTTTTGTTCTATTGCCTGATGAGTTTGGTAATAGTAGTGGTGAAATAGTGGTAGAGACGGCTATAGGACAGGTTGTTTTAAATCAACCCTTCCAGGCTACAACTGCCATTACTTATTATCAAAAACCTTCACCACCTGTCATTTTAGATCTCACTTTAGACATGATAGATAACATGATGATTATTACCCCACCTAGTAGAAATAAAGATTATATAGAGGAAGATCAACAACAAAACACAGCAGACTATTTAGACTTTGACGGCTTAGATGTAGATTTCTTAGCAGAAGACTTTTTAGATAATACTGAAACTTTAGAATTTACAGAACTGGATATAAATTACCTAGACGTAAATTTTTTAGAAGATCTATTAAACATTATTGATGCTTTGGCTATAGCTGATGAAGAAGACACACTAGATCAAGTGGCTACAGGCATCAAAATAAGTGGTACTAATATTGGACAAGATAAAGATACACAAATTACAACGATCATAACAGGACAACAAATTAGCTTATTTAGATCTGTAGGTAACAGTTTTAGGTTAGATGTTGACGGTTCTGGTGCTTATACGTTAATTCTTATACAAGATGGCGTAGAGAATGTCGTAAAAATCAACGGTGGATCATCAAATGCAATCAAAATAAGGCAAGGAAATTAATGAAGAGACTAATATTCCCTACCCTACTAACATGCCTAATATTACCTTTATTGTTTCAGGTAACACCGCTAGAGATCTTAAAACTTAAAACCTTTGATGCGTTTATACCCAAACAAGATCCTACAGGTAACTTTGTTGTTTTGGACATAACAGAAAAGGATCTTGAAGATCTTGGTGGTTGGCCTTTACCTAGAAAAGATCTAGCAGATCTACAAATTAAATTATTAGAAGCTGGCAGTTATGGACAAGCCTGGGCGTTTGCATTTCCGCAACCAGATAGATTGGGTGGTGATGTAGCATTTGCAGAGGCGTTAAGTTACGGCCCTTCTGTCTTGTCAGTATTTGAAAGCGCAAGCAGTGACACCTTCCCACCTACGGTTGGCACAGTTGTACTTGGTGAAGATCTAGGAAATGGATACCAGGCTAGAGGCGTTATAGAAAACATAGATCTATTAAAACAAAGTGCCGCCCAAGGCGTAGCATCCGCACCTACAGATGTAGATGGTTTAGTAAGACAGATCCCTTTGTTACTAAGAACACCAGACGGCTTTGCACCAAGTATGGCACTAGAGATCCTTAAACAACTTACAGGCCAGGACACTTACATTATAAATATGACTGATGGTGAGATACGTATACCATCACTACCATCTATATCAGTAGATCCGCTAATGCGTAAGTGGGTAAGCTACGTAGATACAGAAGTGATTAGCCTAGACAACTTAGAAGCCGCCCAGGATAAATACGTAATCATAGGATCTAGCGCAGGTGGACTTGGGCAGATCTCAACACCAGTTGGATTAATCAACAGTCATTTCTTACAAGCCGCCCTGGCTGAATCAATATTACTGCCTAACTCTCCCAGGATCCCAGAATGGCATTTAGGCGCAGAAATTGCTATTTTTCTAATTTTCGTCCTCTGTATTTGGCTTCTAACGAAGAAACTAAGCATGAGCCTTGGCCTAGTATTAACCATATCAAGCCTTTTTGCGCTTGCCTGGTGTGGGCATTGGTTAATCCAGGCAGGCATATTATTAGATGTTACCTGGACATTGATAGGATCTTTTATTGCAGGCAGTGTTTCTTATTACTTACGATTTAGAGAACAGTACAAGTTAAGACAGCAGATTCGCGACCAGTTTAAAACTTACTTATCGCCTGAGTATGTAGATATGATTATCAAAGATCCTGGACTAATGAAACTAGGCGGAGAGCGTAAAGAAATGTCGTTCCTTTTCATGGACATTGTTGGGTTTACCCCTATATCAGAAGCACACAAAGATAACCCAGAAGATCTTGTAGATCTAATTAATAATTTTTTAGACAGAATGACAAACATACTATTGGCTAACGGTGCCACCATAGATAAATACATGGGTGATTGCATCATGGCCTGGTGGAACTATCCCATTCCATGTGAAGACCACAGAACAAAGGCATTGTTGGCAGGTAGAGCCATAGAAGCAGAAGCAAAGATAATTGCAGAAGAGTATCAGGCTAAAGGTTTGCCATTAATAGCTGTAGGTACTGGCATTTCTACAGGTAATGCCATAGTAGGTGGCATGGGTTCAGAATTGAGAATGGATCTATCAGTTATAGGCGATGCCGTTAATCTAGGTGCCAGGTTAGAAGGACAAACTAGGAACTACGAAGCCAACACCCTATTTCCTTTAGAAACAATTAAAGGTGTAGACGATATGATCTTTGACTATGTAGATGAAATACAGGTTAAAGGGAAAGAAGAAAAAATAAAAATTTATACCTACACAAGTTGACGTTTACGATTTGCAACTTACAAATTAAAGGATGAAAGAACTATTAAAAGGTGTATTAGGTGCAGTAGCACCTACAATCGGAACTGCCTTAGGTGGCCCAATGGGCGGCATGGCAATGAATATGGTTTCTCAGGCGTTGGGATGCAAGAACACTCCTAAAGATGTAGAAAAAGCTGTGCAGAAAGCCACGCCTGAGCAACTTGTAGAACTTAAGAAATTAGATAATGATTTTGACATTAAGATGAAAGAACTTGATGTAGATCTGTTTGCACTAGAGACAGCAGACATACAAAGTGCCAGATCTATGTTCTCTAAAGATTGGACAGCTAGAATTATCGGTATAGCCGTTATTGGTGGATTCATGGGTTATATCTTTTTAGTTACTATCCAACCACCAGAACAAAACAGCGAAGCATTAATTAACTTGGTACTCGGTTACTTAGGTGGTTTAGCTTCTGCCATTATATCTTTCTACTTTGGTGCATCACACACTAGCGATGATTAAAGAATTTACCGCTCACCTTGTAGAGTTTGAGGGGTTACGTTTGATGCCTTATCACTGTACTAGCGGCAAGCTTACTATCGGTGTAGGGCGTAATTTAGACGATAGAGGTATTACAGAAGACGAAGCAATGATTCTTTTAGCTAACGATATAAAGATAGTACAAGAAGAATTATTTGCCAGATGGGATTGGATGTCGGATCTGCCACCTAGAGCGCAAATGGTGATGATGGATTTAGCATTCAATATGGGTGTACCTGCCATATCAAACTTTCAAAATATGCTTAGAGATCTTAAAGATGGGAAGTGGGAAAAAGCCGCGATTAACTTGCTAGATAGTAGGTACGCGCAACAGGTAGGAAGAAGGGCAATATATAACGCGCATCTGTTGGAAACTGCGGATGATCATACATTGCCCTCTAAAGTTATAGAGTAGCTATCTTGTGTAAGCAGATGGCATATCTGCCGTCTTGTTGCTTCCTAGTGTGAATCCTATATTCAAGATTTAGATCCTTTTTATAGCAAGCAAGCCGAAGACCGCTATAAGCTTTATGTTCAAGATTTATTATAGTTTTACCTTTTAACAATTCATCTATAAAGCCTTGATATTTTGATCTAGGCGGTAAAGGTGTATCTGATGTTTCAATTTTCATTACTTACTTCCTTGATTGATATTGAATTAGATCTAACGCTATAGCCTGGTTCTTCTGGAATAATCTTAGAAGGTTTAGGCTTCACGTTACGCATACCCCACTTAACAATGTAGGTTGTTTCATCTGTGCTTATAGATCCTGTGGTGTTGTCTTGCATAATGCCCATCAAACTAACCTGCGCATCTTCTTTGACGTTTTGCCAGTGCTTAATGCTTTTGGTAGCGTGGTTATATAGATCTATAAAATCTAACGCATCATCTTTTAGATCTATGTGTTGCTCGTTAGTTTCTGGATATACGGTAGAAGCATCCTTTGGACTCTCAGGAGGAAAAAAATCTTCTTCCCTAACTCTTCTATCCATATCCTTAACAAGAGTGTGGATCTCAGCAACCATTTCTTCATTGCGTGGATATATAAAATATCGCCAATAAATACTTTGATAGCAAACTACCAAAATACCGTATTGGGCATCTTTTATATCCATTAAACCTTGCAGTTGCATAGGGCCGCGCCAGGCAGGTGGTTCATCTTCTGGATAAGCAGATGTTAATTTGCACTCCATAACACCTTTATCACCTATAATTATTTCTTTGCTATCAGTCATAACGTATATACCTTTAGATGTGTCTTCTTTGATAATCATATAATCAGACCAACACAAACCGTCCAAGGATCCCTGTAACGGTATTTCTGTATGTCTTATTGGTTTCTCTATATCTACGAACACACGATCTAAACCAATTTCTTCACCTGCCTTATTAAGTAACACAGGTTCTAGCGTGTCACCTCTAGACATAATTGCAGTCTGCTCAGTTCGTACATTTTCGCCACGTTTAGCAAGGATCATTTCACCCAAGAGATCTATTCTAGATTTCCAAGGGTTTAACCCTGCCGCAGTAGCTAAGATAGAACACGACATTTCGTGATCATTAGTTAATTTACCTACCATATTTAATCCTTGCTAACTCGTCTTGAAGTTCGCGGACTGAGGTTGTTGATAGAATGGGTTTTGTCCAGATCTCGGTGTAACCGTTTTCATTCTTGCGGATCTCCAAGACTGTATCTACTGGAACACCTTTGCGACCTTTACCAAGAACGTATGGTTTTATAGTCTTCATGCTACACCCCCAAACATTGCTATTAGGATTAGCGCAACAGATAAAGAGCCTATAATTTCTGCGGTAGCTAATTTAGTTTGGTTAGACCTACTAGAATTAGTAGTTTTCTTAGGGTAAGTTAGTAATTCTGCATTATTTAAACTTCTATATATTATACGAAGTGTTAACAACCCATCTTGTGGTGTTGCTTGCACTCGGTGTCTATATGTAGTTCTAGCAAAATCAGTAACTTGGGAAGGTTTTATATAATTGTTAAATAACATATTTTTCTCCTAGTTTAGATTTTATAAAACAAGTATAAATTTTAATGGTCTTTGACGTTTCCACCATTAGGCTTTATACGGCTCCCTTATAACTTTTATGCGCGGTATCATCGCTGTTGTTTGCTAACAGTTTTGTACTGTAATTAGCATCTTCTATAGCGTTTCTAGCGTGCAATAATTTTAAATAAGAAGGTATGCGTTGTTTTTGTATTTTTTTCAGTTCTTCTTCTAGATCACAAAGAATACAAATGCAGTTGTCTAAATGTTCCATTTTATCCATTGGTATTGTCCATCGTTTTGAACCTTCCTGTTGCAACTTTCTGTGTAGATAAGTCTTTTCTTTTTCCATGCTATTTATCCTTTTATAGTATGTGTTAGTTTTATTTCTGCTTTGTATCATTTTGTTTTTTCAATTTCAATTACTTTTTATAATATTTCTAACACTCGTAGCGTGCCAAATACCACCGCGTGCAGTTGGTACGTTACGTTTATTTAATTGATTGGCTATTTCTTGGTACGTGTGATTACCGTCTAGCTTAATCTTATTTATGACAGGTAAAACGTCTGCCTTTCTTTGTTTTGCTTGTTCACGCAATGTAGCGGATGCATTGGCGCGCGCTAGAGTTAAATCTGGTGAGCCTAACTTAACCCCTTGCGCTTTAAGTTCTTTCATTTTAGCTTTGACGCTTTTAGAAGTCTTTTCAGACTTAGCTTGTGCAAGGCTTGCAAGCAATCCAATTTGCATAGGTTCTGATCCCATTAAATCACACCCTAAAATGTGTAATGCTTTGTTGTTTGTTTTTGCTTCTATATGAGCCTGATAACACAGATCTACAAAGACTAGGTTATTAACTAAATGACTCACTTTTGGGATAATAAGCGTTGCCCCTCTTTCTAGGCATAACTCTAATGCCTTTTCTAATTCTGGTTTATAAAATCGGCGTTTAGGGTTAGGTTCTACAAACCACTTCTCTATCTGCCAACTGCCGTTACCTAGTATTTTTTTGACTGTCGCACTAGCTTCTGTCTTACCCATACCATTGGATAAATAAGCGACATAGCGACCAAAAGATCTGCTATTTACTGTTATTGTTTTCATGTTTCTCCTTTGTTGTGTTTCTATTTGTTACCCTTTGTAGTTGTACAATGGACTAATTTCATATACTTTGCAACAAGTATTAGTAATTAATAGATTATATATATGGAAAATAAAACGATGCGAAAACTCTCACAATTATATGTAGACGAAACATTGCACAAAGATATTAAGGGTTTAGCCAGGCTAAGACAGCAGGACATAAAAACGATTGTGTCTAATTTGTTTAAGTCTGAGTTTAAAACAGATCTCTTTTTTAATTTCTGCAAAGTAATGCACGGCAAGTACATAGATGAAAGACGTAGTTTTGGTCAAGATCCTTTGGACTTTGACGGCTACTGCGCTACCCATTTAGAGTGGCTTAAAGATGAATTTCACAAATCTTTATAGTCTAAAATTTATACAATCTAAAGGTTACTAATAATATCTAATAATAGGAGTGTAAAACATGATAGATATGAATGAAGGCGAAAGCCAAGCTAAGTGGGTAAGCTATAAACCCCAAAAAGATGAATGGTTGTATAACGATGGTGAGATAGAAAATGCCAACCCTACCTTTATATTTGATTATCAAAATATAAAAGCAGGATGGGGCAAGATTCAAGCAGGCTCACCGCCTGAGTATGTATGGTGGGCAAATACCAACATCAAGGAACCACAACCAAGCGAGGAGCATAAGAAAGCACTTAGTGTAGATCTATATTTCAATACAGATCACATGAAGGGTGTTCATTCCTGGACTACCAACGCTAATGGGCCTGTAACTGGCATATTGACTGTCTACGCAAAGATCTTTGCAGAGAAACAAGGTGAGCAATTACCAGTGTTGAAGTATGTCGGATCTGAGGAGAAGAAGTTCAACGTAGGTTCTACCAGGATCCCACAGTTTGAGATAGTTAAGTGGGTAGATAGACCAGGTGATTGGGGTGTAGAAGAAACCGCACCTGAACCTGCTCCTGAACCTGTAGCAGAGGAGAAACCAGACGAAAATATTCCCTTTTAGGATCTTTAATGGGAATCAAGGAATCAGCTAAACAATACAACGCTTTAGGCTTTCAGTTGGTCGCTATGAAAAGCGGCCACAAGGGGCCACAAACAAGGGATTGGCATACTAAAGGTGTTGATGTTGAACAGCTAACAGATCAACATAATATAGGCTTGATACATAACCTGTCAGGCACTTGCAGTTTAGATATAGACGATAGGGATGGTGCAATATCTATTTTTGTTAATTATTTAGGGATGGATCCTATAGCCATGAAAAGCATTTACCCCTGCTATCGTGGTTCTAGGGAAGGTATTAAGTTTTTATTTAGGATGCCCAATTTAGAGCGAATAGGCATCAAGAAACTAACTTATAAAGAAGATAGTGATGTAATAACCGTATTTGAGTTGCGAGGATCCACAGGCAATACGGGAGTTCAGGACTTGATGCCTCCTAGTATTCATCCCTCTGGTATACCTTATGAGTGGATAAATCCCCTTCCACAAAACTTTGAGGATATACCCCTACTCCCAGAGGTTTTAGTAGATCTCTGGGAGAATTGGGAACTACACGAAAAACCTATGTTGCATTGTTTAGGTAAGTGGACACCTGAGCCTGTTAAACGTCAGTTACCTACAAAAAACGATACGGCAGACATAATAGATCTGTTTAACAAGAACTACACACCAAATGAAATACTAGAGCGTAACGGCTATATAAAGAAAGGCGAAAATAGATATCTATCACCGCACAGCAAAACCAAAACACCAGGAACAGTAGTTTTAGACGATGGCACTATATATAGCCATCATGGAGCAGATTTGCTTTCAGATGGGCATTCTCATGATGCGTTTGATATAGCCAGGATCTTAGAAGCCAACTCAGATTGGAAAAGTGCCTTCAATGTTGCCAGAGAAAAACTAGGCATCGAACAGGTTATATATGAGAACCCTATAGACGTTAGACCGTTCAAATTTTTTCACGCTTCAGAAGCAATAGACAATGCAACACCGCCTAAATGGGTAATACGCAATGTCGCAGAAGAAGACAGCTTAATCGGTATGTTTGGGCCACCCAAAACAGGTAAATCATTTGTCACCATAGATATGGCGTGTTGTGTCGCTACTGGCAAAGATTGGCACGAGAAAAAGACTAAACAAGGCTTAGTGTTGTACTTAGCAGGTGAAGGACACAGAGGATTAAGCAGAAGATTACTAGGTTGGGAACAGGTTAATCACAGACCTCTTAAAGACAGTAAATTGCATTACTCAGAACGTGGCGTACAGATCTTAGACAATCTAGATGCAGAAATGATGAGGAATGAAGCATTGGCGTTACAAGATACCTATAAAGAACGCCCTACTCTCATTGTTATAGACACACTAGCTAGAAACTTTGGGCCAGGTAACGAAAACAGCACAGAAGATATGAACCGTTTTGTAGCCAACGTAGATAGATATATAAGAGAAGAGTTTAGATGTGCCGTTATGTTAGTACATCACACAGGACACAATGAAGGTGGTAGAGGTCGTGGATCTAGCGTATTACCTGCCGCCCTAGATGCAGAATATAGAGTGTCTAAGAATGATGATTTAGATATGCAGAATTGGTCGTTAGATCTAGAGCAAACATTAATTAAAGATGGTTCTGGTATGTCACCCATGCGGTTTAGCTTTAACGAGACAGAGTTTCATCATTTATTAGATGAAGAAGGACAACCTACAACGTCAGGTGCGCTTATATCTATACCTTGGGAACCTACGGTTACTGATAAGCCATTAGGCGATGCCCAAAAGACGGTACTAGAAACATTGGAACGTATTTACTACGAAAAATACGCAAGAGAAGGTATGGAGAAAGACGTATTTGTTACACAAAAGGAACTAAGGGAAGCGTGTGGTTTTGATATAACAAAAGCGAAGAAACGACTTATAGATCTTGGCCACATAGACGAGGTAGAAACACATAAATATTTACCTACAAATAGACATGAATAAACACAGTAAGCAACACAGTAAGCACAGTAAGTACAGTAAGAAATCGACCATTTTGCACAGTAAGTACAGTAACACCCTATGGGTTACTGTACTGTCTGTGTGGTTTCAGCGTTTTTGCTTACTGTGATAAAAGCGATGAACAAGAAGTATAAGCCACCAAAAAATCCGCAAAAAGATAAAAGCGATATCTTATTAGCGGAAGTAGAAAAGCGCAGATCTGAGATCAGTCTGCGTTGGGGTGAGGAGCGTTTTACAGATCTTATAGATCCGCAGTTACGCGAAAGGTATATAGAAATGTGTAATAAGTTTGATGCGGTAAAAGCAGGTACAAATTATCTAAGCGTACAGACTATGGCAGAAGGTATGTTAAGAGCCTACGACAAGTGCGAAGAGAATATAAGACACCGCGGACACGATGAATTGAATGGAGAGATCTGGGCATTTACTTATGAAGGTATCAGATTTCTTGTGGTGAAAGACAAAGCGTATATGCCAAGAGCATTAGCAATGTCTAAGAAGGAAGGATGCACAGACAGTATGTGGCACATCAAAGAATTATTAAAACTAATCCCTAAAGATTCATTTGTCTTTACAGATGCAATTAAAAGCAATTTCCCAGGTGCGGAAGTTATAGAACCAACAACAACAGAAGATATAAAGAACGTGGGGCCAATAACTCCATTTCTAGGATGATATGAACGTAAAAGAATTGATAGAACAAAAGGGCGAAGACTATGGAAGACCAGAGTTATTTTTTGGCGCATTGTCAGAGATCTGGACGAGTATGTTAGGTAAACGCATATCTACTACAGATGCAGTAGCCATGATGGTTGCGTTTAAAGCATTGCGAGCAACTAACAATCCAGGCTTAAAAGATTCATGGGTAGACATTCAAGGCTATGGAAAGATAGGCGAAGATTTGAAATAAAAAATTTAACTAATTAATATAAAATCTAATTATGACTAATAGAAACTATAAGAAGGATATAAAAGATATATTGAAGAAAAGGATTTCACACGGTGACTCAATGCACGACATAGCAATGAGTCTTGATGTAGACAAAGCAACGGTATCTAGATGGGCTAAGAAGTACAACATAAAGCCTACTAATAAATTTCCTAAAGGTGAGTGATGCAAATAAATATTAAATCAAACGTCAAAGAGATTAAGAAAGGACTTACAAGCGTACAAAAGAAACAAATACCATTTGCTACAAGCAGAGCGTTAAACCTTACAGGTGTGTTAGTGCTTAAAGGGTTAGGCAGTAAAGCCAATAGAACCTTTGCAGGCGGCGCAACACCCTCTACCATGCGTGCGTTGAAGCCACCCAAAGGAATGAAAGGCACAAAACCTAACATAAGATTCAGCACTAAAAGAGAATTAACTACTTCTGTTTACTTACCAGAATGGGCGGCTAAATATTTAAAGTATCAAATAGATGGAGGGCTTAGATCTGTTAGTGGCAAAGGAACAGGCGTACCAACACCTAACAAACGATTAAATAAGTTTGGAAATATACCTGGCAGGAAGGGGGCAACTAAAGATCCAGGCAAATTAATAAAGGGTAAGAACCAGTTTATAGCAACAATAAAAGGTATTGATGGTGTGTGGGAAAGATACGGTAGGAAAGGATCAAACGTAAGGCTGTTGATAGCGTTTGAAAAGAACGTAAATTATAGGAAGAAATTTACTTACTATGAGACTGCAACACACATGGCTAAAACGCACTTTAATCGTAAGATGAAGATAGAGTTGAGCAAGGCACTACGTAATGCTAAATAAAAGTAGGTTCTTATTGAGCGATTACATCGCGGGTGATTCGGAC